>Ga0307517_10002431_pt1 | contig 29812 bp, 28 predicted proteins | sample 23_EM_MG_FD_194515 | JGI IMG/M metagenome (GOLD analysis project Ga0307517, IMG submission 194515) | Populus trichocarpa ectomycorrhiza microbial communities from riparian zone in the Pacific Northwest, United States - 23_EM | ecosystem: Host-associated > Plants > Roots > Unclassified | place... | reverse complement strand
AAGTACGCCCGAAAAGACAAAGGCGAACATCAAGTACGCCCGAAAATTCAATGGCGAACATCAAGTACGCCCGCAAAAACGACGAACGTCAAGGACGCCCAACTTGATAACGGCGAGCGTCAAGTACACCCGCGAAATCGCAGATTCTGATGAAGATATTCTGGTTCCGGGTCACATCACGAGACGAAGTGTTGGATGGAAGCACAAGGCACAAAGTCAATGACGAACGCCAGGTTGTGACGGCTCGAGTGTATCTATCAGATTGAATTATAACTCCTCCTTTCGCCCGTCGAGGTAATGCAAGGTTATCCTAACTGCTGAACAATGGTATTCTGCGCGACAACTACGAAACACCGTAAATAAATCCGAGTCGAGGCGAACGTGCCCTCGGTTGGATGGCTGATCAAAAAATCTGATCCTCCGTAGGGAAGAACAGAGCGGAGTCCCATCGAACGCGGTTTGTACAAGGGTATGTAAAATATCCGCCGCATGAACGGTCGAGGCATTGAGCTCGAGTAATGCACCAAACCTGCTGAATACTATGGGCCAAGACATAGGAACGCGCGACGAATAAGAGAAAGTGAAACTTTCAATGATGTCAAAGTAAGGGTGGTCGGAAATGGCTCTGAGGGACGCTCGGATAAACCTTTCGCGAGAGGACGAGCGTATCCTGATGGCCACAATTGAGCCTCGCGAGCGAAAGGATGCGAGCCCAAGACCAAAGTAGTGTCCCTTCTCGTCCTCTTCAAAAATTAGCTTCGTCGTCTCCTCCAAGGCACGGATACTCGACAGTGAAGGTGGTAATGCACCGAGAATATGAACGCCATGGAGCGGAGGGTATCCCCGAACTCGACGATCTTTCAACGTAATGTTGATTACAGCGGTCTTCGGCGCTACCAGGCGAGAAAGAATGGTGGCGGAGTCGCATTCCCGTAAAGAAAGTCGAAGTAGCTTTGGTGGGTGAACAACACAAGTCGAATCCTCTCTGATGAAAAGAAAGGATGTGAGGGATAGTGACTCGAGTTCTTGGCTGTTCTTCACGATATCGAGAAGCTCAGAGATTCTGACGACCGTCGATGGAGACGGGAGCGACAGCGAAAGGTTCCTGAGCCTGCGAAAAAGACCGGATATGCACCTGGATGGGGTCGGGGAGAAGGAGTTGGTGGTAGTTAGTGTGTGCGCCGCCGTCTCCGAGGCTGGTGTGTTGTTTTCGAGCATAAAGAGGGGATCCGCCGTGAGGTGTAGAGAAGTGATCCGGGCGCGATGATCCAGGATGGACGCAACAGCGGCACTCGTTCGTTCAGCGATGGCGTAGTCCGCACGAAAACACGCCGATAGCTCCACCTCCACCCCTTTCGAACGTTCCAACATGGCCAGAGTGGCAACGAGACAGTCACCACGGGAGGTATCCACAGCGATGGAAGCCCACAAAGCCCCATACTTCAGGGTGGTCTCTCGCCAATCCTTGCACACAAGGGATAGACGAAGTAGACTCCGAAGCATTGAGCGAGAGCGGGAAAGCCTGGAGCGGGCGGAGTGTGATCGTCCTTCTTGCCCTTGGACCATTTGAACGACGATGAGTAACAATTCTTCCGGTAAGCTCTGGATGGTAACCATACTGTCACCAAGTAGTTGGCGGGCGAGTTACGTCCAAAATATACCTCAAGAGAAACATGACCCTTAATCTTTAAACGTTAATCGACCACCGTCACGGTTTATGCGCACCTGAGCTACACAGGGGGATGTGTTCGGACGTTGTGGAGAAATTGATAAACGTCAGTACCGTCCGAACGTGAACGTTGAACCTTTACCATCGCCGTTGATCAGAGCCAATGAGAGTTGACCATCCACGTACATCAGGGAGGTTCAGCGTCTGCCAGCAGGCCGCTGATCAGGCCTATCGGGGTCGTGGGACGCTACCCCTGTCAGCCACCGGAAGCGTGTCACTTGCTTCATCGTCCACCTATTCAAATTTCATCCAGAGTAGAGAGTCTCTGGGTGCGAACCGCAGTCCAAGTGGGGACTCGAATCGGGGCTGAACGATGGACGGTACCCACGGTGCGAACGAACGATCTGCTTCCACCCCACACCTTAACCGGACGCGATCGTCTTCTCTTTCAACGATTCAATCTGGATCAACGCAGCGCGTTTTTCGGGTTGGATAGTGGGTCCGGAGGTGATTGTTTCTGGGATCACCTTAATGGGACGCTGACAAGTCTCGTTTTGTTTATAAAAGGATCGATGAGGAACGGAGGGCTCTCATGGAATCTCTCGTGGAGCGCCTCTTCCGTGAGACCTACGAGTTGCACGAGATACCGGATCCACGTGGAGGTTCCCCTTACCCGATGCGCCCCTCCGAGTTGTTGCCCCTATCGAGTCCGTTAGTCAAAACTGTGAGCGAGGGCGGAGATGATCCAGAATGGCCCGACCATGACGTCTATGCCTGGCTGCAGTACACTTCGCACGTCTACTTTTCCGGCCTACTCGAGGACGTGGGCCCTAGCCCGTCGCTGCACGACTCGGACCCCGATACGTCGCAGGCATTACAAGTTTCTGCCGACCCTGGCAGCGATAATCCGGACGGAGGTACACGTCGAGTTACATCCAAGTACTCTCATTAAACCATTATTCGCAGTGCGTTGTCGTTCCCCTGCTCGTTGCAGTGGGTGTGACCCCCATCCCGACGGCTATTTCCGTTCTTGGGGAAGCTCACGATCGTGCGCGACCGCAACATGTCTAGGTAGTGCCCTCGCTACCAGTGGCCATAAACCTTTCCGGGCCCCACCCCCCCGGCTCTCCGGACAATCAAGGGGGTCGTACCGAGGCCCTAGCGCTGAAGAGCCCTCTCAAGCATGTTTACAGCACGCCAGTCCTCCGATACCTCAGATCGTGCCCGAGTTCGAAACCGCGCACTTCCCGATCATGCGACACAACCCAAACGATCCGAAACACATCCTGAAGCTTTTGAAAAGGAGCGCTGACGGCAGAGCCATGTGTTTGTGGTCGTTCCAGGGCGGCGGATGCGGTTTTGTCTCACAGGTAGATTTGGTAAAACGACACATTAAACGTGTTCACTATCGGCTACGGTGAGAGAACAGTATCTCTGGGGTCATGCGACACAAACTGATGGTACACTCTAGGCCGCATTCTTGCCAATATTGCGGTCGCAAGTTCTTTTCAAAGTACACACTTTCCATCCACAATAATTCACAGTGAGGCGATTCCTCGATCTCAATTTGCCGCAATGACCGAATCCACTCTCAGCACTGGGGAAAGACCGTTTTCCTGTGATGTTTGCGACAGGAGATTCTCCACCCCGTCTGGAAGATCTCGTCATCAAATTGGCGTACATAGACGTAACCACGAGAGGCATACCGTCTAGACGATCGCCCGTCCCGCTTTGGGGCGGGTAGTCCTAGTTTATTTGTAGCGAGTAACCACGACGAGATATCGAGATACTAAGTCTGATATCGAGATACTAAGTCTGATATTTGATAAAGGGGCGACACTAGCATAAAGGGTGTATACCGTGGCTTGGGGATCACGCGCGAGGGGCAACCGGTAGTGTTTACCTTCCAAGAACGAGGTTCACCCCACATCGGCGCGGTAAGATGAACCACCCCCATCGATATCAAAGCGTTGATCTCGCCGAAATTGACGACCGAGCGGTTCGGCCACACCCTCTCGATAAATAGACGGACGCGCATAGTGTTCCGCGATTTCGATTTATTCAATCTAAGAACAGGACTTCCAATCTGACAGCTATTCCTACAGGCCAATCAAAAGCTCCTCGCGTACTGTGAAACTCCCTGTGGTCACTGCAGCACACCGTTGAGATGAAACATGTGAAGCCACGAGGAGGATCACTTACCATCGAGCTGTGTACGATTAACAAACCTCTCCCACGCTTCTAACTCTGTGTGAGGAATTCCGGTCCAGTCCAAGTCGTTCAGGTTTAAGGTAGTTATCGCGCTTCCGGCCGACGCTCGTGTCTCGAGGCACTCCCTCAGGAGTAAGGGATCTGCAGTTGGGCGTTGACTGCGTTCGATGGAGAGGGAGCGCAAAGCGGGACAAAGAATACGTTTGGCGTTCCCATCTGGAGCGGCTAGTACGCCTAGGAGTTCTGTTGGATCGGGAGAGCGAACCTCGAGGGTAGAGATTTGATCGAACTTGGACAGCCAGACCTTCCATGGCATCCGGTACTCGTCCACCACAACTGTAAGCCACTTTACCCCGGAAATGGGGGTAAAGCGCGTTACAGCAGTTACGGAACGCAGTACCCACTTCCGGTCAAGCTCACCCTGCCGAGGAACAGCTCCCAATAGGAGGTGAATACCTGTCAGCCCCATAACGTCAACCTCGAAGATCTGTCTCTCGACGTCGAATACAACGGTAAGATATTGCACTCCCTTCAACATCCTCATAAAACGATCAGATTCTGGAAGGCATGTAAGGATGTCTTCTGAGTGGCCGTAGTGACTGTAAACCGAGACGGCGGTGGACGGGGGGATCTGCAAGTGGCTGAGTATAGGGGCGGAATCGCAAAATGTTAATCGGAGGATGTGCAAGGAGGAGAGTGAAACGACGCGTCGAGATTCAGCGACTGTTTCGGGTTCGAAATCCTCGAAATACGTGAGGTGAAGTTCCTTGATGGAAACGGATGCGTCGATGCAATCTAAGAGGCGGCTCAACCGCCATCGTCTTGAGGGAGTTGCCGTGAGGTGGACGGTATTCAGGTGTTGGAACAATTGTATCTTCCAGCCGACCGGGTTGGATATGGAGAGATGCTCGAGTTTCGGCATAACCCCACCAAAGAGGGAGGGGACAATGATAGCGTTGGCCGTCTGTATGCTGAGACGAACGAGACTCGTGGCAGGTTGTGTTAGCGTTCCAATGACAATTTCCGGCGGGTTGATGGCGACCAATTCTGTTATTCTGTCGACGTTCTCCCCAAGCTGATTGAGCATACGGGCCATTGTTGGACTTTCAACGACTGCGGGGGTTGTAGGAGAGTCCGGGTTCCATATCATCAGGGTGAGAGAGGCCCTCCGCGATCTTCGCAGAAACTCTGCAGCACAGTTGACTGTTGACAAAAGCGAGGGCGAAAAGGAGATATTTCGCCACAGCGTGCCATCACCAACGGCGGTCCGTCGCCAGTGACAACACACAGCTGATAAGCGTGCTACGGAGAGGTTCTGGTCGTAGACCCGAACAGGATCTCCTTCGTGGTCAGGATCGCTTTTGGCGAAGTGGAAAATCAGAGACAAAAGTTCTGCGGAGATTGTATTGATTCGTGGGGGGCAATTCTGACTACAATAAATGAGAAGATGGAGATTTACGGTTGCCGGGCACTTACTCAACGGCTCCGGTTATATCTTTGGTCACAGTCGTGGTCCACCCGGAGACAGGTGACATGGTTGAAGGGCGCGACAACCTTGTAGGAATTGCGGCCATATATATAGCAAACGCATACTGGGAGAGGATTGGGGATGGTTGGGGAGAGGGGTGCCAAGGGAGTGGTGACCGACGCGTTATCGGACGGTGCGGAGACGTTGCGGGCAGGCGGAGAGGTCCATCGATTGCGCCTCTATAAATGTTTGGCCCATGTATCCATTACCAACGATCTTGGACGTTGCAGTGTATCAACGGCCCCAAGAATCACCACAAGATTAAAGAATGGGTTTCGTGACCTGAGCCTCGAGTTGGCAGCAACAGATCAATTTCCATGATACTCGATCGTCCAAGAGGTCCACGGACAATCCGTTCATTGTTTGTGGTGCCTACCAACACGATTGATCATTCTACTGCTGTAAGCGTTCGTAACGTCCTAACCCATGGTATATAAATACCTACGCCGCCGCTAAGTATCCTCCCCGTCTCTCAAATGTCAAGGTTTCAACCATACGGCCTGCGCCGACAGGGAACCTCGGTAGTCGTATATGCCTATCATCCTAACAGTTTCTGACCGACCTCGGAAATTGGCAGCAAACCGGACCACCTCCGCACGAGAGAACAAGCCCGTATTTTTTGCTCTTCGCAACCGATGCAGACCGAGAGCTCAAAATCCCTATCGAGAGGGCTGCAACTTACCGGACGCTGCGTGAGGGGCGTCCGGCAAAGCTGAGGAAGTGCAAGGTCATGATAACAACGTTCGACCGTGTTCATTGGTTCCTGGTCGCTACTCGGCACAGCGATGATGGCGCTAGGAACCACTCTATCAACGAAACCATGGGCTTCCTCTGGAAAGGCCCACTTACAGTGATGAGATTGGAGAGGCGTGGCGGAAATACTCCGATTGGTATTCTAACCGCTGAACATCACCAGGCTGCCATCGCAGCAGTAGAACGGTACGCCACCAGACTGATATCGGAACCGCCGCTGACCCACGGATCACAGGTACCTGGATATCATGTCCGAGGAGCTCAACCGACCGGAATGTCGAAGATGGAGGACCTCCATCACAGATTCTGATCTCGCAGATCCTGGCGCTGGCAGGTTACCTCGGAAGGGAAGGTCGTAGGCATAACCTCGCTGCATCGAGAAGCCTGAGCAATCGTATATTTCTGTGATTGATAAAGTAAAGCACGTAGCTCACACCGCGGGTGTCGCACTGCTAAACATGAGTGCGGGTTCCCAAGTGGCACGTCAAGTCTAGGTTCTTGAAAGAGCGAGGGAGTAAGAGTGGCCAGCTATAGGGGGTCCGGCATCAACACACTTCGTACGAAGAAACTTCTAACGCGTATCTGGGGTTTTCCTCACCAAATACACGGCCTTCAGCCCCGAACGCGCAGAGTCCTACTGGAATGGCAGAGAGCGAACCATACACAGGACACCCCGGGTCCAGTGGGAGGGATTTCGGGGTGTGAGTTCATTCTACACTTGTTTGAACGTAGGCAAGCCATTGAGTTGAGAAGCTACACTGCAGACTACCTTCAACGGTATAAATCGACATGCCACGAGAACGGTGGTGACACGGACCTTGTGGTAAACGCGCTACCCCTCTCTTCTACAGTATCTCGGGACCAGTCCGAACCGGGAGTTGGACCCCTTCGTTGGTGCCAATTCCACAGTGGTTCGCAACTTGATGGGGGTTTTCGATCTCATGCAGCGATTGGGGGTTCGAGGCAGGCATACCTGTGGGAATGAAGCGAGGATGGACCGGGATGGGAGTTAAGTGCGCAGTAATGGTTTTGGTTAGGAAATCTTCATTATCCCAGAGCTAACGAATATGCACTAACCTCGAGAACGAACCCACAACCGCCAGACGACGAGAGCAGCTCCTTCACCACCAACCGGGTGGCCACAGTTGGTAGGGGATGGGGGAGAGTCACACTGGCAGAGAAACAGTTCGAACGTGCCAGTGGAAGGTCGCTATCCAGGCTTACCTGTAATCAGACTGTTGAAGCCGAGACATGTTAGATGTCCTAGAGAGACGAACGCCTTGTAGCCAACTCCGACCAGAAATTATTTTATGCTCGTTGTGGTGTCTCACGACAGGAAATCGCGGCAACTCGTGAACCGCTAGCGGCCATCCAATAGCGTTCACGACTTGAAAATTCCGATGACCCAAGATGCAGACAGAATGGGGGGAGGGAGATATGGTAAATATGTGTAACGTCCTCCGTCGCGACCCTTCCTGGAAGGGTAAAATCAGATAGGGAGCTCCAACGATTGAAGAATATGTACCAGCAAGGACATTCCGCTCGGTTCCGTTGAGTAGGACCGCAGAGGTGTGATCCGCGACCTTCAAAGCTCAAAGACCGTCCCTCAGCCGCCGAATCATGCCCTGCAGGTGACGCTCCGTCTTGGTTTCCGGGCGGTTTTCTCTTGCGGGCCACAGAAAGTCACCTAACGCCAGCCAAGGGACTGAGGTTACCCTGAACGATAAAACGAGGGGGCGGAACGGAAGTGCCAGACCATTGGTCACCGGGAATCATCTCCCCTCTTCTCTGGGCTCGGAAAATCGGGGGCTTGAGGGAGCGACAACTACGCAATCGACCGAGACAACCAGCGAGTACACAGCGGATGTCGAAACATGGTATTTGGGAGTCGACGCTGAATGCCCGTTGCGCGCTTTCTAAGCGGGTGGGGGGAGGGTGAGGGGTTCTGCGCGCTCAGCGCCAGCGCTCGATCCTTGTGGTACACGACAAGTGTGATCCAACACCTGGACATGCGAAATTATACACAAATCATCTAGGCTTAATGGTGTCTACCGACCTCTGTGCAACCACCTGAGACTTCCCTCTACGCTTGCGTACCGCCCTCAGACGGGGTATCTGATTCTTGTCAATTTCCAGCAATCTTTCTCTCGAGGTGTGAAACGTTTCCCCCTCCCTAATCGAAATCCACTGTTCTTGCACCGCGTCCCACTTCCAAATCTGAATCACCTTCTTCTCTACTACCTCGTTGACGAACACTATCGGTCCACCCTTGCACGAGCTGAAGTCAAGCGACTTCGGAGGTTCCTCCACCCAATCGCCCCTCCTTACGACGTAGTTAAGAAACAATCGCTCTCTTAATAATTTGTTCTGCATAAACCGGATCTGTGTAACGTGGATGGTTAGAAGATGTGTTAGGTGCTGCGCCTATGTATGATCACCGACGAGACTTTGAGATTGATCCATCGCGCCCGCAGAACTGGGCGGAGGGGGCTACACCTCTTTCAGTCAACTATCCACGGGACAGAAGGATATACCAGCTCACGTGAAAACCTGAAGGAACTGTGGGCGGCCTATAGGACGTCGTTTCCACGCTCGCGCTGTCGCCCGGTGTTTCTATCCCGCGGATTTCAGGTTCGGGAAGGGTTTCAACGCTGGTCACACGCGGGGGTGGAAGTGAGAAGCCTGAGGGCCAGATAAGATTCGGTGTGGAAGAGAACCACACGTCATCAGCGCCCTCAATGTCTCTCGCCTGCTGGCAACCGGATAGGTGGGCACTGGCACCCGGGGAGTTGTATTCGGCAGAGGAAGGCAGTCGCGGGGAAACCGGATCCCATCCAGGAGGGTTTAGAATCGCGAGGCAGGCTGGGAAGCCCGGTACGACCTGAACTGACGTGACCCTCGTTTCGACACGCGACATTGGATCGGATGGGTCAAGCCGTGTAGAAGAATGTCCTAGGGGGTCGGAGGGTCTTGAGGATTTATACGTCGGAAACGAGTATCAACTTGATTTGATTGAGACGATGTCCCGAACGCTTCCCAAGGTTCGGACATTGACTTGGACGTTTAACCGTGTTTTCCGGACGGATTGTACCCTTCTCGCGTCCATCAGCTACCGGACACTGACGCGTATTCTCACGCACGTTGAAGGGCCAATTATCAGGGATATCCCCTCTCGCGCGTCCAAGAGAAAGGGATCACAACCAGATCCACATGGTATCTATGTGTCCGTGGGATGGCTATCAGAACGGGGACTTATTTTCGTGTCAAAATCCTATGATACGTACGTGGGGAGTAAGCGGCGAGCATGATCGAGGATTTCCTCCACCCAACGTCCCTAGCCCCCTAATGGTGGCCACCAGAGAAGGGCGAGTCATCCGCGGAAGTGGGAACACCTCCGATGGTAGGACATTGACAAAGCGGGATGGCAATTACATCCACCAATTTCGCGCAGGATCATGGTATTGCGTACAGTGCGGTCGGTGACTGGTTTGAAATTTCATTGCGTAGACCTACTATTGGGCCCCTTTCGTAAGTGGTTGGAGAGAGCGGAAACGAGGTGACCTACCGGCCGGGGACCATCCAACCGTGGATTACGCCCCGTTTTCGCGGAATTTGAACGTGGGATGGGCTCGGCGGTGGTACTCAGCATGATTCTGTCGTACGCCGTCAGAATCAGTCCGCTGGCACGAATCCGAGAATCTTTGTGAAACGCTACTTACAGAGCCAGGATAGAGGCATCAGAGTAGGCGGTCTTTCCTTTGCAGCTTATTCTTCATGAACGTAGTCCGGGAACCGGGCACGGTAGACTCACAGTCGACCAAGAAAACCCGCCGTTCGCGGTTCTTCTCTCGGTCCTTTCCCCGCGATCCATGAGGTGTCACTTTACGAAACGGAAGGAACCTTGAGGGTCTGGTGGACCGGAAGTGTGTGTCTGTGAGAGCGGGTTGACGGTACGGTGGTGCGGCACCGCGGTTGGGGGGACATTCAAGGTCAGCGGTGGGAGGAGTTGTCGGACGTCTCTGGAAATGGCGCGGGCGTGATCGATCGGACTTGGACCAGCCTCTGACCAACTACGATGCCTTTAAAAGACACGCATCCGGCCTATGTAGGAGCAACCTCCCATGAGTTCTCGCCTCGCGTACAAAGTGGTGTCTACCCTACGCCTCCCAACACAAGGAAACCCAACTGTCGTCTCTATTAATCCTGAGGGGACATTCATAGCGGTCGGCAGCGCCGATGGCTCTATTCTCATCTGGTGTTTGCGATCCTATGAGCTCCTTTGCCAGGCGTCCCCCCCACCTGACGATCAGTGCGCAGCGGATGTCTGCGTCACCAACGTGACCTGGGTGTCAGGCGGACTGCTTGCTTTTTCGAGAAAAAATGGGTTGATGGGCATGTTACTGGTCGAGAAGGTGAGAGGACCGGCCTGGATGAACGGATGTAATCGTTGATTCTCACACCTCCCAGTGTTACATCCGGGCTGTATCCCTCGCAGTCCACGATCGCCTTCCCGTACTCGCCATGGCTTACAGCGATACGCTCAGCTTTTGGGCCACAGCGACATATAACGAGATAAATTTCGTCAAGTGGAATCAGAGTGATTGTAAGTTCGATTGTGAGACATATGGACACCCCTAACGCACAATCTCGAGGGCCTACTTTTCATACAAGCCCACGCGATCGGATCGTCGCCAAGAGAGTAACAGTGTCATCTGAGGAAGAGAGCCCAGTGATGGTCACGTCCCTGAACTGGATAAAGAAATCGAACAACGTGGCGCACCTGGTGGTGTCTTTTCTCCATCACCACGTCGAGTGCGTTATATTCCAAACTCTCCACGGGCGGTTTTTGATCGTCCGACAGAATCATCGACGGGGAGACGAAGGACGTGTTGAGGCACGTTGCCATCCACACCCCAGTGTATGCCCCATCCTCTTCTCTAGACACCGTCGTTGACGACTCCGAACAAGTTGCAGGATGTCGCTCTCCTCGGATAACAGAGCTCTGGTCACGAACATGTCCGGAGGGCTCATCGTCTATGACCTTTCTTCCGCTTGTGTCATTGCGTGTGCTCGTGATGTTCAAGGCCTAGATCAAGAGTCTCCCGCTGTATTCTCCCATGACGGGTGTGCAATGCTGGTAGGCTGTAAAGGCGGACAGGCGAAGCTGTTCGATTCTGAATCGGCGTCACATCTACAAACGTTGGACCACAATGGTCCGTACCTTGTCCCTTCTGAGTCCAAACCTAACTCTCCCCTCAGGCGGGGGTGATGTTTGTGCTTTAACAGTGCGTGAACACAAACGATCACAAGTACCTCGACTACCCTCCGCAGTGTTTAGGTACATACTTCCGGGGATTCGGAAAACTTTCTCATCGGGACTGCGGTTACGGGGAACGCCCAAGCCTCGGTATTTATTTGGCAAACTGTTGAGAACGGTGCGAGTTCACGTGCTTTTTATCTCAGCAGATCAAGCTATTCAAACAAAAACATCATTGCACCAGGCTCATGTCTTGTGATGGAAGGCACGAACGTTATACCATGGATGCGGGTAATGAGGATCGCGCTTGCGTGGGCGATCTTGATCTGCATTACTCTCGCCCAAAACACCAACCACGCAGGTCTCCGGCGGCTGTTCAAATGGCTTGCCAACTTCAGTTTTCCTGCACGATACGTAGAACGTTATCTCGAAGGAACGTCAGCAAGCATGGGTGTAAACGACTATATACGAGGGTCAAATTGAATCATATACATCGTTGGGGTCATTCCTTAGATTCTACAATACCCGGCGATCGTAGCTACACCATCCGCCTGTTCTCGTACGCTGCACTCCGTCACTGATAAATCCCAACCAAGCGCGTGCAACAATTGTGACTCGGCGTTACTGATGTCGCGTGCAGTAAACATCTGAGCCGCTGGAACCCACTCCCAATTTTCCGGAGGATAGTCTTCGGTGTACTGTAGGTGGTCCATCAGGTGGGTAGGTGCATGCGTTGCGGATTCGTACCTTTGTCGCCAGAACGATAGCCCCCAAGAAGATACGCTCTCGCACCCGGGTTATGCCAAATGACTCCGGGTCGAGGTGTAGTTTGGCGCGACTCAGGTATACGAGTGTGACCAAGAGCGTAGAGACTTTGGACTGCGAAGAAAGTATCACGGAACTAACGAAATGTGCGAAGATCCACAGATCCCCTGTCACGGGGGGAGCACCACGGATGCGGGGGGTGATGATGGACGAGAGGAGCCGCGCCAAGGTCCCTACACACGAAGTTCTGAGAATGAAAGCTGACAGAAAGAGGAACTATATACACGCGAATGAAGTGCGTGCCTGTCCACTTGGAAGATGGAGGTGGTCCATAACGCCCGTTCCGTGGTTCGTATTTGGATGAAGTTGAGTGGATGAAAGAGGTGGGGGAGAGGGGGACAGAAAGAAGATATCACGGAGAGGCTGTGAGCGTCTTCACATGTCGGACGCCCGCGCGAGGATCACCACCCTTATAAACCGCGTTCTCAGAAGTTGACGAGCCATTTCTGATCGAGTCGTTGATCCTTATACGCCATCGCGATCACTCGATGATCAGGCACCTCTTCCCTTCCAGATACCTCCATCTGTTCAAGTTCCGGACGCTGCAACGGGAGAATGTGCGCCACGACGTTCGCAATGTGTTATTCCCCTAGACGTCGTGGGAGCCTGTTATCGCATGGCATTGCATTGTTCAACGGGTTCTCCGGACTAACCCCTTCCGTCGTCATCATCATTGTCGTTGTACCGCATCCTTTGAGGGTCGCCTGACGACAGTGGAACTTGGCCAGGGATAAAAACAGGAACCGACATGAACGCTACTTCTCAGACGTCTCTCCTGGAATGGGCGGCCCAGAACCACAGCTCATCGTTTTCTCCCAGGAGTTGATCGATATGATTATCGATCAACTCGCTGGGGATCGTAAGTCGCTGAAACGCTGTTCCTTAGTGTCAAGACGGTGGAGACCTAGGTGTCGATATCAACTGTTCAAGGTCGTCGCGTTTTCTGATTCGCTACCTGGACAATCATTCGAACATTGGCGTACTACTTTCAATGTCTCCGATGGTACGTGGTTGTCGACTCCCCATACTATCGAGGAGATGATGACCTAGACGCCACAGTAGTACCCGCAAGCCTAACACACGAACTCCAGTTCCACCAGGAGCAACGGCATTGGGTTCGTCCCACAATCCTCGTTCCTCATCTAGGACACCTCTCCCGCTTCACCGGTATCACGACTCTGGTGTTCGCCGGCCTGGTCACCTCCGCTTTTCGTCCTGCGTCTCTATTGGGTTGTTTTAGACCCTTCGTTCCAACTGTACGGCATCTCCGCCTTCACCGTCCGATCACGCGCCCGGAATCGTTGATGCAGTTTATCCTTTTCTTCTCAACCGCGACCGACATCGAGATTCAGTACCCACGATGGAACACTGCCGAAGAAGAATTCCCCCCTCATTTGTTCCTACGAAGGCCCGGATTTACTGGAACACTTTACCTTCGAGGGTTTGGAGAAAGATGGTCCCACTTCTTCACTCTCCTTTCCGCAGAGCGGCTTGGGTTTTGGAAAACCCGGCTGATCGGATGCGAATTCGACACCCCTGTTCCCACACAATCCTTCCTGGGTGCAATCTCCCAGAATACTCGCGCACTTCACCTGGTTGGGTTCGGCTATCGTGAGTCCTGTTTTGAACCATCCGATAGAAGGGCAGAGCTGACCCTAGAGCTCAGAACGTCTTTTCTCGAACGTTACGTTACACACGTTCAACGCTCTTGAGGGTCTAGCATTCAAGATGTCGCATATTGGTCTTCGCGGGGCTGAACTAGCCGTCCTGTTGGATTCCATCTCCTCCCGACGACTCTCCGTTCTCGCCCTCGACGTCTGCGGCCGAGAAAGTCGATACGCCGGCCATGGAGGCGTCATGATGAAGAAATTCTTCGATGAAATGAAGGCGTTGGATCTATCGCTTCGCAGGCTGGCAATCAGGGTGTTGGAAGGGTCCGGGAAAAGATTTACACTGATACTGCTCGCGGGCAACCCAGCTGCTGCCTCTAGGTCGTTCACGGAATTTCAACGTGTAGGAAATACCTGGGAGGGTGAAAAGGTGATTGGGAATCGTACTGGGAACGACTACTATTGGACCTTCCGGCCAGCGAAGGATTGCGAAGATCCGAAGATCGATGAAGGTGCACTTAGATTCCTTAGCACTTGAAACCCCCGTTCGATTATGTTCGTTACAATCGTAATACATAACGCCCCGGGTCCTCTGATAATGGAACCCATACCAGGAGTAATAAATGCCTGTTTAATGGTAAACAATGGGATCGGCGTTCGACGTCAGCGGTGCTCTCTTCAACGCTCAGCACTGTCCGAAAGCCAAGGGAGAGCCACCTCACTAGGCGGCTCCAACCCAAACGTACATCTCTCGACCACCAGGTGGAATTCCTCACCCAGCCGCCGCGACGGGGATCGACGAATGGGATCGTAACGGCACGGGTGTGTTGAACTTTCTCTATAGTCCCCGTATCTTGTCCCCCCTCACTGTGGGTCCGGCAATGATCCAAGAGACGGTCGTGATCATTTTCGCGTTCAGACGACAGCACGCTGCGGTTATGGGCGCTCGTTCGAGGGTAACGTACGTGCTTTCACCGTTCGGCGCGTGCACGGACGCACCCAATGGGCTCAGTGGAAGCACCTGCGCATGATCTCCTCCAACTTTACGCATTGCTCGGTTAAATGTGGTACGCCGTGCACATCGTCTACCACTGTACAGACTCCTCCTGCTACCTTTCGCCATGAATCGGCCGAAATCTCGATCCAATCCGTCGCGTTTCGCACCGCCTACCCCGTTTCCAATCAAGTGTAAGCACCATCGTGCCAAGTCCCTTCCACCTTTGTTGACTATGCGAACAGCCAACTTCGACCAACTCACAACCATTCTGCTCCGCGCAGAAATCTTGTTCCTGGTAACGTCGGCGGTCTTCATCGGCATACATGTCGCCAAATTCTATACGTTTCGACGGGGGGTTCCCACCAATGTTGCCTTCCGCGCCGAGGAGTTTGTCCACCGCCACCGAGGGTGCCCTCTAGGCTCCCCCCCTCGGGCTGATCACCCACCAGTTGTCACCCGATTGTCCTTCACGGCCCTGGATTGGCCACCTACAGCTTCCCCCCCCTCACCATCCTCTCCGTCACAAGAGGTAGCCTACCTTGGCCCAGGCGCTCTCTTGGACGATGATTCAGTCGCATCGTGCTTCGCATTCTCTGGCAGTTCGGGTGGTGCGGTCCTCGTTTCAACGTCCGAGAAGTACGCTATCACCCAGTTCACTTTAGATAACACCATGGTCGATACGGCAGTTGACTCGATTCACTACCCGAAGGAAGGAACGTTATGGGGGTTGTTTGAGGGCCCCCTTCCAGAAGGGCTGAAAAACACCACCACCTCTTTCGTCGCAGAGCATGCGGTCTACGTCATCATTGGGAATTTTTGTTTTAGCTTAGAACGTGGGCCGGCGCAGACCTTCGCCGCAGACGATAGGATCACCTCCTTCCCTACCATAAAGTTCTCCGTGTTTTACCTTGAGCTTTCGTCTAATTGGGGGGGCTCATATACTTGCCTTGGCCGCATACGGCTTCACGGAAATCCTTAGACCGACTATATCCGCCTTCAAACTATCACGCCGTAGCCAGTTTCATCGTGTTACCTTGTTGTATTTTGAGTGGCAACGGAACGTGTGTCCCCTGGCGGATCGGATTTGATACGGATCGTACACTGTGATCCGGAACCAGAACCTCTCCTCTTGCTTAGTGTTCGCCGTCGTATTTGCGGGCGTGCTTTGTGTTCGACGTTGACTTTGCGGGCTTGATGTTCGCCACTGCCTTCTCGGGATCACTTGATGTTCGCCACTGCCTTCCCGGGATCACTCGATGTTCGCCATTGTCGTTACGGGACCACTTGATGTTCGCCATTGCCGTTACGGGTCTACTTGATGTCCGACATTGCCTTTGAGGGCGGATGTTCGTTTGCAATCGCTACGGATCTACTTGATGTCCACCTATCTTCCCGGGCTCGCTTGGTGTCCGACACTTGTTTGTCTAAACGTTCGCCACCGTCCGACATCGCCCTTGAGGAAGTACTTGACGTTCACCATTGTTTCCACCTCTGTCTTCCCGGGCCTGATGTTCGCCATTGAAGAGTCCACTTGATGTTCGACATTTGATGTTCGAAATCTATCTGCAGGCGTGCTTGATGTCCGCCGCGTTACTGGTCCACCTGATGTCCGACATTGTGTCCGGCATTGTCCCCGGGTACGTACGTGATCTTCTTCTCCATTGCCGTCCCGGGCCTACTTGATGTACACCCACCCCTGCCTTCCCGGGACTGATGTTCATCGATGTCGTCACGGTCCACTCGGTGTCTGACATCGCCCTTGAGGACGTACTTGACGTTCACCAAACATTGTTCCCGCCCTTGTCTTCCCGGGCCTGATGTTCGCCATTGAAGGGTCCACTTGATGTTCGACATTTGATGTTCGAAATCTATTTGCGGGCGTGCTTGATGTCCGCCGCGTTACGGGTCCACCTGGTGTCCGACATTGTGTCCGACATTGTCTTTGGGGACGTACGTGATCTTCTCCGTCCGGGTCTACTTGATGTACACCCACCCGAAACGGGATTCGGGTCGATTTTTATCTCGAGTTGTGACTTCCTCGGCCGGACTTGTTGCGTACTGACGAACGATCGTGTTCCACGACTACCTTCCCAGGCCTGACCGTTCGTCGATGTCGGTGTCGGTCCACTCGGTGTCCGACACCGCTTTTGAGTGCGACATTACCTTAGAGGCTGTACTTGATGTTCGCTATTGCCGTCACGGGTGTACTCGGACATTGCGGGTATGTTCGCTGTTGACATTGCGGGTCTGCTCGATATCCGCTTCTGTCCCGACACTTGATGTCTATCATTTGATCGGGCGTACTTGGTGTTCACCTGCCTCTGATGTCCGTCTTCCCAGTCCGCCCTTTTAGCTCATCCCCTTTAGTGTCCGCCATTTCGTGTTCAAGTCCAAGAATCTGCCACCTTCATTGGTGCCTGTAGGACCGCACCGGCGATCCCCGCAGCGACCCACAGGTCGAAACTTACGAGGCCGTTATGGCAGCTTCGCAACCGAATCCGAACTACCAATTGAACGTACGCAACCACGATAGTTTTCCTGTCGTTCCTTCCTCATGCTCGTGGTCTGTCTTGTTTGGTCTGCAGCAGTTGCCTCACGGGCATAATATCCATCGCAGTAAATGACCGGTGACCGTTTATCTACATTGTAACTCCTTCATCATCCAGCAATCGAAAGAACTCCGGTGTGTTCCCGGAGACAAATCACCAGATTGGCGTGCAATGGCGGACACGAATATGCGTGATCGGTTAAACTTCGCGAGAGCCTGAAAATAGTTCTCTGTAAATTCGCGCGACAATGTGGTCTTATACAATCAACAATTTCTATCCTGAGCAATATTCAACATTCCGTGGCGAGATTCTATTATGTGCTTGCTCGGTCGCCACGCTCCAGAACCTGGCGGACCGAGTCCTTCCATTGCCTTCAGCCCCCTCTCCGCCGGCACGAGCTCTTTGTCCATCGAGGAATAAAGTCGCGGATAGTAACGCCCCCTTATCAAACGTAGTGGGAGTCGTGTCTCGATACCTGCAGAAAATACTGCTCTGAAGGCGAAACCGTCCGGAGGTCGGGGGAGATCAAGATCACCGGGCCCAGTCTGCACGGAGTCCAGAGACGGAGTCAATTTGTACATGCTCCCGATCGCCTCCAATGCCGTGAAGCCCTGGTCGGTCCGCACAGGTTCCAGGGCCCTGAGCTTAAGGAATACGCACTTCTCCTCTGGTTTTCGGCCTTCATGAGGAAATGCCTCATCGCGTGCACTATGAGCGAAACAGGACGAATCCTCGTTGGAGTATTTGATGCTGTTCTCAGGAAATGAAAGCACGAGGAGATCCCCGACCCAAACTCTCTCCACTCCCCACCATAATCCCCTGTATCTGCGTCTGTCTTGCCCTTCTAGGGAGCGGCGAAGGGGGGGTGACCCTACGTGTGGCGCGTCGGCACACGAAGAGTCGATCGTGCCAGCGGGTTCGTCTGACTGTCGACTTCTGAGGTGGTATCCACCTGTGGCGGTCCAGGTGGTAGCGATGCGCCTCGCCGCCGTAATATCCGCGATAAGTAGTTCGAGTGGGGAACGCTTGAGCACTGAACCTGGGGAGGGGGTCTCCGGAGTCGCATATTGTGGCAGAGGGTCGAAACCGTGACTCAATCCGTCGGGTGGCGCACCTGTGCTCAAAGGTCGAAGGTCGGTCAGGGTGTTCTCGTCGAAACTATAAGCCCGGAATGGAATGATGCTTTTCTGTGGAACCGAGTATGTCCGTTCGACAGATATGATCGTAACTAAATAACGGGTTTCCGGACTGTCGGTTTGTTGGTCCGAGGTATACGAAATGGCATTTTTTATGACTCCTGGCCAAAAGTGGATGGTGTAGTCTTTGCCTGAATGCGAATCCGTGTGTATGGATAATGGTTTGTCCAGGATCAACCACACAAGTTCTTGATTACGGTAAAATCGGCCAAGCGATAGTGCGGTAAGGTCGGATAACTGAGATGGGAGAGCCTCCGCCCCGCCGTCCTCTTCTTGGGGAGGAATTTTACGAAGGCTGGGTTGCCTGCGAATCCTCGCCCGGGAACGCTCAGGTGCACTGGAGGATGCTGATCTGGTAAGTTGCCTGAGTAGGGTGGGGGGAGTGGAACGGCATGTACGACGTGAAGAAATTGATGTGACCGTGGCAGGTGTGTCGGACCTATCGCATCGACTTCGTGATTTACTGGGGTGGCCGGTATCCTTACTACAGTACTTGCATTCACAGTTTGACGGATCGAGAGACGGGTCGGTGAGCAGCCAGGCTGCGTGTGGTGCGAACTCAGCAGGAGACCTGAATTGCTTAACATGACGGGATCCTAAGGCTTGGTTAGGGTCAACTCTTGTCAAACTATAACGAACATACCCCTCAGGTATCTATCTTGTCGTCCGTTTCTGGTAGATCGACTGAAGAGGCCATAACCGTCAGGAAGGCCCTCGACCTTGATGCTTTCCCCGTCTGTTCCCCAGAGTCAGCTATGTCTTGTTGGGCTGGAGAAGGAAATAGTGTACGTTACGCACCTGGGTAGCCCAGAAGTTCCGTAAGGTGAAGTTCTAGTTTTCCAAGGAATTGGACCGCGTATTCGTCGTTGGAGAGTAATTGGTTCAGAGCGCCGCCATCCGCTAGACTACCACATGTGGGCCAGAGTGATGTAGTCCCGTCCGTCTTGCAGAAAGTTAACAGAGTATAACTTGGCATGTCAGGGCTATGGGAAGACTGAGTCGTGAATGGTTTATATACAACGGTGTAGGACCGTACGCTGAAGGAGTGTCTTGACGCGTTCCTACTTCCACCATGAAATCATCGAACCATTATCCATGTTCGGAGATTGTAAATGTCCGGGAGTATCAGTGTTGGTAAAGACGGTGTTGGCGTTGAGGGAACCATGCGATCAAAGCACCGTCACGCCGGGCGCCCAAGCTCCGACAAGGCGCGAATCACAATGGTCTCTGCGCCTTCCCCCATCTGCCAATTCATCTCAGTTGCGAAAACGTGCCCCCTTGTTCGAGCGTACAGTCTCGGGTTGGTGTATCCGCGTCATGACGCCAACGAACGTTGCGGGCGAGTGTATCCGTCCACCCCACTGCCTGCTCTATATAAGGCCTATCCAAACTTGCATTCCTTTACAATATGCTCCAACCAAGCCAACGCGTTTGCCGTTGCGCAGAGTGTGCCGTTTACTCGATCAATTCTGGAGTCGGTGTGATCAAAGGGCGCATCGTCTCTAAACGTACCTATGCGTCGCACCAGAAGGCGAGGTACGTAGCATTCTGTCAATCGTAGTGTCTCGACTCGGCTAACACCCCGTACAGCTCTGAAGAGAGACCATCCCACAGTCATAGTGGTATTGATGCCAATCCAAATGTGGCTAACGAAGACAAGCTACAGATCCTAGCTTCAGAGCTAAAGTCCCGGTCACGGCAGCTACCCCTCATGAGCGGACTGGTGTTTGCGACCCCCCCAGCAGTCGACACCAATACCCCCGAAGTGCCAATGATGGACCCTAACGACCTCGAGTTCCGTCGGCTCTCCCTTACCTTAGGCGAGCCTGTAAACGAGCCCGTTCTGGAATACGAGAGCTGGCTATTGGCTACGAGAAATGAATTACCGCAACAAATTTACGATGAGGACAAGTGCCATCGCCTCTTGGCAGAGTTCGAGGAGGAGTTTCAAACTGTCCAACGTCACAAGGTTGCGGAGTGGCACAGACAACAAGAAAACCTGAAAATACAGGAACGCACAAAGGACCTTGTCGATCACACCGCACGGCCAATGATGTGCCCTCCAGTTGAAACCGGTGCGTATCTGCCGAAACCACGAGGCATAATCTGATGGTCTTACCTATGATAGCTGCTTTTTTTGGCGCAGGCCGACTTAACATCGAGCCGTTAACTCTGGCGTGCTACGTCCTCACCGCGGTGCTCCATTTAATGTGCGGGCTGTCCCTGGATGACTGCACATTCTTCCTCCCATATATCGAAGCGGTTGTTTACATGAGCGCTCCAGGCCATGCAGAGCATCGACTTAGAGGATTCCCCCGGGACCCACGCACGGTCCTAAAGGCACTGAAGCTCAAGCCAGACGTACAATCATTTGCTTGCTGTCGAAAATGCTTCGCACTGTACGCCTCAGACGAGGAAATTCCCAATTTTTGTTCCTTCAAGGAAACAACAACGAGCAAGCCGTGCCGCGAACCATTGTTTTGCGTAAAGAGGGTCGGAGATAGGACGCAAAATGTGCTCGTTAGGGAATATTTCCACCAAACTTTGAATATTTGGCTTGGAAAACTTCTCTGTCGTCCGGGAGTCGAAGAACTTCTCGATAGGGATGTATTCGCCGAAAATTTCGGTGATCCTCAGGCAGACATCTTTTCCGGTGACGTTCTACGACACTTCTCCGCCAGCGACGGTTCTACCTTTTTACCCTCCCGACTCTCCGAAGGACGATACATTTTCGGGCTATCAGTGGACGCGTTCAACCCGTTCCTGAACAAACAAGCGGGAAAGAAGACTTCTACGACTGCCGTGTACATGGTACTACTAAATTTACCACCATCGGTCCGCTACAAGGTGGAGAATATGTACTTGGCGGGCGTGGTCCCGGGACCGCGGGAGCCTTCTCTCACACAGATAAACCATCTCCTGCGACCCCTTGTAAACGAACTCCTGGAATTTTGGGATCCCGGTGTCTGGTACACCCGTACGCCCTCTTGTGCCTCTGGAAAACTGGTCAGAGCGGCGCTCGTCCCACTCATATGTGACTTAAAAGCCGCACGACAGGTGATGGGCCACGGCTCTCATTCGGCAAAGAAATTCTGTTCGGTCTGTAGTCTCTCTTGGGGACAAAGGAACAAGATATCTGAAACCAGCAGAATACCCGTTCCGGCGGAAAGGTTCAGAGAATGCGCCCTGGAATGGAAGATGGCTCGTTCTCAGTCCGAAAGGGACAAAACATTCAAGAAACACGGGATTCGTTGGTCGGTCCTCCTCGACCTACCATACTGGGACCCACCCAGGTTCACGATTGTTGATTCGATGCACACCATCCTTCTGGGACACATTCACAGACATTGTTCAATCATATGGGGGATGAATGCGACGCGTGGAGACGGCGATCGTGGCCGTAAAGCAAACGGCAACCCTGAAAAGCGTCCGGGACCCCAAGCTGTCATCTCCGCCGCTTGGACAATTCGATTCGGGGCCGCCTCCGATGTCGTCTCCTTGAAAACCAACCTGCTCAGGGATTTTTGCCTCGAAAATGGTTTGGTTTCACGAAATTCACCTACGTCTTTTGACGCCCTCGAGATTCAAGACAAGGTGCTCAAATATGTAAGGATCAGTCACACTCCCAACCTGCGTAGCTTCTTACCCATGCGTTCAGCGAGTGGAACAAGGCTGGTTCATTCAGTCGGACCAGGAAAAACCGAGGAGCGCCCCAGACTTTCTCTCCAAGGTTTACTCCGTGCCAAAATCGATCGTCCGAGGTGTGGAATCACGTTTCAAGGATGGGATGAGCCCGGATGAAATCATGCGTGCGCTAGGGAATACCCGCAAGGTGGTCTTGTCAGCATTGTATGCCGAGATCCTGGGGCGGGGAGATCGCTCCGCAACTTGTATCGAAGTGCTTGTAAAGGCGACAGAAGCACATTCCGTCAAGAGGCTGAATATAGTAAAAAATATCATCGAATTGCGACAAGTAGGTCGTGTTTCCCCTCTTCTTTGATATCCCACTTAATTTGACCCAGATAAAAAGTTGGGACAGACACGAGGACGATCAACCACCCCCCAGCACTCCAGAGGCTACCGACGAGGAGGTCGTACTGTGCAAGAACACACTTTCCGAGATTTGGATGGATATGAAACGAACTGTATTGCCATCGCGAATCTCCCCTGTCCCTCGTGGGGTTGGCAGCCCTAGCAGTGGGAAGCTGACTGCAGACCAGTGGCGCACATTTTGTACCGTCCATCTTGTCATCTCGCTCATACGACTCTGGGGCAATGAACGACCAGACACCCGGCCGTCCCAGATTCTGGTCAATTTTTTGCACCTCGTCTCCCTTACAAACCTCCTACACATGCGGAAAATCACTTCAGAATGCATTGAAAACATAGGAAGGGAGAACCTTGCGTACCTGCAGGGTCTGCGTACGCTCTATCCAGAGTTCTCGTTGGTTCCGAAACATCACATGGCGCTTCACTTTCCAGAGATGCTGAGAGATTTCGGGCCGGTTCATTCCTGGCGCACTTTCGCATTTGAACGCCTCAATCAAATTTTTCAAAATATCCTCACAAATGGCATTTCGGGTGGGTGATTCATCCAATTCACGACTAGTTCGACTCTCTGACTACCACAGCAGGGCAGTTGGAACACACGATATTAAACCGCTTTTGTATGATGCAAAGCCTCCATGGTTTGATACCCCTGCTGTTGGACGACTCGTCGCATTTGATCGAAGCTTTTAACCGCCGCTTCAAACCCAGAAGGGTGGGGACCTTGATGTCAGACATGTCAACGACGGAAACGGCGGAGCCAATCCACACCAACTCTTCTCCGGTGGATCTCGATCGAGAAACTATCGGTCTCTTGAGGGAGTGGAGGCGCACGCAGCAAGGCTATTTAAAGCTCAGCGACCCCCGACAGGCAAGCCACCTCAGGAAATATGACCACTGCGGAGGCGAATTAAAACCGAAACGCGTTGCGTTTGGGGATAGCTTGGTCGTCGTCGGGGTCAAGACTCACTGGCGAGCAGCACAAATCGAAGCTCTGTTCGATATTAGGTTATACCCGTCCGGCGTGGAAAAACATCACACCCTCGCAAAAGTCGTATACTTCCCGGAGCTCTCCCCGAAAGACGCGTTGCACGATCCATATCGCCGTTTTCCGGACGCGGGTAGGGTCTTCTACACGTGGGATGAAGACTCGGTCAAGGCAGTGCTTTCGGTAGATGAAATACTGTGCCATTTTGCAATGACCCCCGACGTTTGTGGCGCCATTCCTAAAGGACATGCACATGTCCTCCCATTGATCCAGGTGAGGTTCAGTTCTTCGCACTCGATAACAGTAGTCGTATGTGTGACTAATAGAGCTATCCAAGGGTTGAGGTACGAGTAGAGAAACGGTTTAACTGGTTAGGCGTAATCCGCGCATGTATAATTATCACAACAGAGACTTTGATCGCTACCTGAGGGACGGGGGTGGGGACACCGACAACGATCCAACCCGTAACTTCGACACATCACATAGGCACCCAGGTTCCACCCCTGTGCATGACGAACAACCTCTCATCCACCGATATCATCATCTATTCTCCAGGAAGGACGTCAAATATCTGAAAGAAAATATCAGGGAAATGTGTACGTGCTGGCTGGGGAATCTGACAAACCACCTAAGGTAGCCGGCTTCCCCCATAGTCGGTCCAGCGAGTGGGTGCGTGTATGCACCAGGTCCCTGATCAGGGTTGTATGGGTAAAAGGCGAGTGACGGGGTTGCCTAAGAAGTGGTTTCATGACGCTCGATTCCTGCGCCAAGAGCAACTAGTAGACTCCCTCTGTTTTTACAGGTGCTGCGAGATCCGTGGTCCAGATAGTGGGGAGTACTAGTGAAGAGGCCGTTGCCTACACTTTTGCCCGTGTCATATGTACAGGTCACGCCTCCATGTTGAACCCCCCCCCGGACTTTGACGGCGACCGAACGCACAGATTCATTGTCGTCCTGAAGTACTTTTCTACAACTCGAGAGAGGTCCACGACCTCTTGGACGGTCACAACGCTCTGGCTTCTTGGAGGTGGAGACCGCAGGGGCTATGGATGGCATGAACTGTCAAGGATCCGGGGGGGGGAGTGGTTGTTCTCAAAACGGGTTGTAGACGTACGGAACTCGAGTAAAACGTTGGCTTGACAGAGGATTGTGAGAATTATACCACAAGTTCTGCTGTTTCTGCGTTAAAACCGGCGGATAATGAATGAGAGCTATATATAAGATGCTCACGAATGGTCAAGCTCCCTTCCCATCCAGAGACGTTTCTGCGACTGAGGAGAAAACCTCTCTGGTCCGCCGGGTTATGTTGGCTAAGTTACTCTCTTAGCACAAGCATCCGCCCAAATCAGCGAGTGTCCCACATACCGGTTGAAGGCGGAGAAATGAACGCAAGAAAGGTTGTGGGTAGTGGCGTGTTCGTCGGAAGTCATGAAAGACCAATGGTCCTGCCAAATATGGGATTGCGTGGTTTTCCGCTCACGTGCTTATCTCGCGGTTTGGAACCCAAGGTCGTTCACAACTTGCAATCGTCACCCTACGGTGGCCGCCGGTCGCCCCTCGCGCTCAAGTGTTCCAACCCAGAGAATATGCACCACCCATAATACTGCTGTTATTCATTTCCGGACCCCTCCCCGCGAATATACGGCGGGCATTTGTGGTACGAGTTCAATCGCAACGTCTACCCTACTTAAAACCCTTCTCCGCTAGGTTAATAAAGTGAACGGCTGGGGTCAACTACTGTTTCACAGGTGTCCGTTCGGATGGATGGACGATACCATCACAATCGAAACTGGGCTAACAAAACTGCCAACAATCGTCCTCGTGAACTCGCCCAACACTTTTTCTGAGACTCACGCCTGAGACGACGGGTCAGGGCGAACCGAAGCCCGGACCTCGTGTTAGTCCTTCTACCCCCGTTTTTTTTTGTTGAATTGCGCTGCATTCCCGGTGGCGTGCCCGCAGGGACTTCACTGTGAGTACTGGTTTTCCATGTGGCGGAGCACACGAGCTTGAGCGATCGAATGACCGATGAGGAGACTGACTCCTGACCCCCACCAGAAGTGACGTCAATGTGATTGCGACTACATCCCGTAGCTTCTCGGTGTGGAGGTATTGGGCCGTAAGTCGCGTTATTTGCGGGTGGTCTCGACTGTGCCGGTGGTGGTGGATGGGCACAAATGGGTAGGCGGTATTCGGCTTCGGACGTGAGTGGTGAGGCTTAGCGACGAAATGACATATAAACTCAAAACTTACCGATCCATCGTATTCTCCACTTGCAGTAATAATGACGGAATCCCTTCCTAGTGGGAGGTGTACCCCCTGATGAATGGGGTGGACCGTCGAGACTATGGGCACGAGGGCGGATACGACTACCAGGTTGGGATGGGAAAGCAGCACGGTGGGGGTTTGATGGAGAGAAGAGAGGAGGTCCAGTCACGGCAAAAAAGAGGCGTGAGCTCAGTCGGAGGGTCGATATGTCGGGCGCCGGTGGTGATCGGGACAAGCCTCAAGTGGTACCTACCTTGCCATAGCGTGAGACGATTGGGAATGACATCTAGATCTACAGCTCTCCTCACCGGACGGGGGTGATTGGCCGGAGTCTCGCTTGATCTCGACGAGGACGGCCTGGTACATACATGAATTGCTTGAAAAGAGCAGTCCAACAAACTGCAGCGTAGCACGCGTTTACTACATGTAGTCCTGTACTACTGTACCCCTACCTAATATTCAAACTAAGTATCGAATACCTGAGAGGATAACGAGCGATATGATTTACTTTCGGTTCTCTTGGCCTTATCCACCTCTCTTTGACGTTCCCTCAATCTCTCAGCTCCTGTTTTTATCTGTTCCATGATCATCTCGACCGATAAATCCGAGGCGACGAGCAATGGAGTGGCTGCCAGGGGACGCAAGTCCTCTAGCGCTTCTCTCATGGTCTCGAGCTCTGATTGTGTGCTCGCAACACAACGATCGGCCAGCCCATGGTACTCGTAAATGAGTTTTAGGGCATGCAGATTCCGATTGAGAAAGGATAATTGTCTCCTATTCCCCCCAAAACGAGTCCACAGATCATGAAGTAGCTCCTCCTTCTCGTGGAGATGAATCTTGGCTTCTCCGCTCGCGATGTCACGGATGGTGATGAGGCGTTCTTCTAAGCGATATAAAGCGCCCTCGAGTTCCTTCGCCCGAAATATCAGCGCCACAATTCCCTGTTCTAGCATATCCAAAAACGTTTGAAAAAGAAGAGGGAGGTGATGAATCGCCTGGCAGGTGGATGAGAACGCAGTGGCGGACCGGAAAATATTGCACATTGTGACTTGAACGGTGGACGTCGTGCCCCTGGTCTCCAGGGCGTGTGAGAGGACCAGACTGACGCCGGAAATACTTTGCGTTGTCTATTAGTCCATCGGGCAGAAGCATGGCGGGCGTGGTAACTCACCGGTCGATGAGACCGTCCACCTTGACTTGAAGACCGTGTAGACGTTGGGCGGTAGATTTAGCTTCTGTTCTCAGAAGCTCCATATTGTCCGCCAGTACCTCTGCTCCATCCAAGGTAGAACTCTTGACTATTTTTAGCAGGTCTTCGATGGCAATTACTCCAATTGCCAGATCGTGTGAAAGAGCAGGTAGGAAGCGTGTGTCGTGTAGCAACTGATCCAGCCCAGAGTATTCGACTTTGAGGGCAGAGGCGTATCCGGCGTTGTGTGAATGTGAACCGTCCATCCAAAACGGTTGTAAAATTTGTCGGATTGCACCATGGAGGATGGCGGAGAGCTTGAGGGAGAAGAGGAGGAACATAAGTAGCCGAACGATGTAAAAGGCGAAGCGAAACATGACGGTATGAGTACTGACATCTTCCAGACAAAATCCAGCTATTTATGCAATCGTGAAGAAATGGTCAAATTACGAACCTAGCGTCAACGTCCAAAGTCGACCGGTAGCTTGGTGGGGGGGGGGGGGCGTACTGGCGGTAACGACCATCACGAGCCGTATCAGGTAACGGTCCGGCCAGTGCTACGCGAGAGTTGATCCAACTATACACGTCGACTGAGCTGGTGGCGGCAGAGGGATAAACGGAAATCGGGACAACACCAACGTGTCGGACATGTACAGCGGTGAAAGGCGAGAAGTTGTTCGATCAGAGAAGTCTGAAACGATGAGGCGACAGCATTCCGAACTAGGGGTTTTTTCTGGGACGGAACGGTCTCCAGGGTCCTCCAGACGTTTTGAGAACGATCGATGCAGCGTCGGCTACCATTTCAAACTCAGAGTGGCTGGCTCGAGACCGCTCGAATCTGGACGTACGTCCATCAACGACCGGGGGTGCCCGGACCAAACACCGCATTCCCGTGAGCTGGTGGACTGCGAATCGAAAGTTAAGCATTGACAATGGTACACCCGTGTCCTAGAGTCAGCTGCAGAATCGAGAGTACCCTCTACCGCAACCGTGAATCCCATTTCCCATGAGTGTTCAACAATGCCTTGAGTGAGCACCAGAGCACGAAAGGTGGGCCGGGTTGAATAGCGCCGTCCTTCAGTGGTCGATATCTGTCAGTGTTCGTATCGTCTAGGTCACGCCTCCGGAAGCGGATGGCGGTCCTTAGCATTAATATACGTACCATCCTCATAAGCTTCGTCAGCTGTCCCACTCACCCCACTCTCGGACTCAAACCGCTCGTACACCGTCTATAATGGACTTCCTTCGACCCCCTTGTGAGTCAGTGCGGTCTGCTTTCGTATGTATGAAACAGCCCTTTACCACGTCCCGTGTTCCTGTGGCTCTGATACTTGCATACAGCGCACTTTGCACAGTCTGCTCCGTTCACGAGTCCCAGGGTAGACAGAGGACGTTCTAGGATGGGGAACCCAGAGTTCAAACATTTCATTCACTCAGTGATAATCAGAGCACGTTCGAAAATATCTGCGCTCTTGGTTGCGCTTGCATACCTTGATCGTACCAAGTCACACCTCGATCCGCGTTTATTCGGCACAAGGAGGGTGCAGGAACGCATCTTTATTGCAGCCCTCATCTTAGCGACAAAGGTCAGATCAAGGTACGGGCAGAATGACCCTGAGCTAACCCCTTTGCAGTACGTTGACGATTCCTCGCCCAGAGGCCGTCGGTGGAGTAACATCTCTCAAATCTTCACCGCTCGCGAGGTCGGAAAGGCCGAATTGGTGCTGTTGCCGAGTGGGATCTGTCGATCACGGATGATGAAGTGTTGAGGTCTTGGACCGCTATAGTTCGACGCACGACCGAATGATACAAGCGTTAAGGCGGAAGATCAATACGGACTGCGTCAAGGATCAAGGGGGGAATAATGGATTCCGAAGTACATACCATCTTGATCATCTCCGTGACCTTAGAGCCCAGATATCTAAGTTACAAGTCTCGACAAATATAGCGATGGTGATCTTTGGGAAGTCGAAGCCGAATATTGCACTCGTGGAGGTCGGGAAGGACGGCGGGGGAGGGGGTGGACATAACAGAAGTCACACTCGAACCTGTGCGTTCTTGCCAAATTTCAGCGAAATGTAAAGATTTAGATATTTTGAAAGAGACCAACCATGATTCTAGAAGTGACGACGTGTTCGGCACAATGCGCTGATCCATGAGTTGAAGCTGAACGTCCCAAAAAGCATGAAAGTGACAAGTCCGTTCCGCGCCGAGTTGTGGCGTACGATGTCGTCCGATCGCGTCCAGAACGCTGATCATCTTCAGACAATGTCCCACTCTCGCGAAAAAAAATCCACCTACCCCGACATCGTAACTAAGCCGTCTCTTCGGGGCTGGACTGTAGCTGATTAGCGCGGGGACTCTTGCGATGATACCTGCACGGTACGTACGATATCAACACTGCTCCACCTCGTTTCTCAGCGGTATATAAGGCTCTCGATGTACACGGAATTTGCTCAACGTTCATTTATCCTGTTCGGCGAGGGTGATGGCTCCATATACGCACGACCGCAGACGGGAAAAACGGAAACGGTTATCGCGGGCGATCCACGGTCGTCCGGGTCGTGCGGCGACCGCGTCGGCCAAAGCTGAGGAAGATATCTCCACGTCCGGAAGCGACGATCTTGGTCCCAGCCATGGTGTTTCTCAAGTGTCCCCAGGTCTAGACCCGGCACGTTTTACGTTTCACCAACAGTCCGGCACGTCTGCTGGCCATGTGTTCGAC
>Ga0307517_10002430_pt1 | contig 29815 bp, 39 predicted proteins | sample 23_EM_MG_FD_194515 | JGI IMG/M metagenome (GOLD analysis project Ga0307517, IMG submission 194515) | Populus trichocarpa ectomycorrhiza microbial communities from riparian zone in the Pacific Northwest, United States - 23_EM | ecosystem: Host-associated > Plants > Roots > Unclassified | place... | reverse complement strand
GAAAATTCCGTTCACTTGGTGCTCTGAGAAAAAAAAAAAAAGTAGGTCCAAGATCAGAAATGAATGAAAAACATAACGAAAGGACATGAAAACAAACCTGCTAAAGGCAAAACCACAGGCAGGTAGTCAGGAATCTCCGCATAATGCATGCGTCCGCGGAACATGTAGCGAACTCGTAGAGACTTGGAAGTAAAAGGCGCAGGGTCCGAGAAACCCTGCAAAGCAGCCTGCATAATGTGAGATAGTCGTGGAGTCAACAGAGAATAGGGTAACTCAAGGGTTCGTCCATTACCTTGGTGTCTCCACCAGGGATGTGGAGCTGCGAATTATGAACGAGTGCTTGCATCGGCGTGGTAACATCTAGCCAAATATTCTCTGCTGTGTCGTCCATCTCCGCCGCGCCATACATAGCATTTTGGACAACTAGACCTATAATATATCTCAATCCATGCACAGAAGGCAAGGAGGTACAACATCATACCTTCTCTTTCTGTTTCCATGCGAACGGATTTTCTGACTGCATCTTTGAGCAGGGCCTCTATCGCAATACGCTCCCTTCGTGCATCCGAATCCTCTTCAAACGCCTTTCTGGATGCTAAGATGTACCTTGTGCAAATAAACGTCAACCGACAATTGTTTTAAAAAATGAATAGAGCAGAACTCACTCAAGTCTTCGGGACCGCCGGCGGGGTATTATTATAAAATGATAGCCAAGAACTGTGGCTACCGAAGGGATGACAACGGCTCCCAAGGCCAGAAGCGGAGAAAAATGGGTTGACAGAACAATCGGCAATGATAGTTGTTGTTCCAGGTAAGAGAAACTTTGTGTTTCAGTGAGCAGAGCGTCAACAGAGGGAAAGACGAACGGGATTCACTTAAGTTCCAAAACAATCGCTGACGGATTTAGAGCCAAATTCGATGCAACCTCAGCGTTTTCGTTCGACCATTTTGCCCCAAGGCTGACCAGCAAACCGGTAAGGCCATATTGAATAGATGCCTTAAAGTCGACCGAGAGTTCAACTAAGGACATTGTCACTTTGCCAATCAAATAAGGCAAGGCTCCCTCAAATACTAGGCCACAGTTTCGTTCAAACACAACATATTTGAGGCCCAGCGTGGTGGGTGGCCCGAGCTGTGGTGAGGCACCTTCCCATTCCTTCAACTCGAGGGTTGGTGGCGACTGATAAAGAAAGGACAATGAGGGCTGTTTGGCAACTTTGACGACTATTTCCCCTCTCTGCGGACTTGAACGAAATAGCCTTCTCGAATATGAGATAGTCGTCGGGGGGATTGCGGGATACCTTGCGGGATTGAAGCCTGTCACGACATTCCAGCAATCCTCGGGACCATCGTAATTAAATTCAAATTTTGTCGTGTATGGTTGAAATAAATTTACGCTGGCCTAGAGCAAGAATGTTGGCTTGCAAAGAAAAGGGTTCGATGGACTTACAAGGGTCACAATACGTGGCGAGAACTGATGGCGAATGGCCCCGACAAAATGAGAAGACGCTTGGCGATCTTGCATCGAACCTTCAAACGACAAGGAAGTTCGTTCGCTGAAGCTTTTCTACAGAAAGGGTCGGGATTAACTTAACAGCGCCAAAATAAATCGAATTACCTCCACTCGATAAAGGATGCTTCTCGCGAACGTGTGGGCATCCCCGAGACGATCTCGAAACTGTACAAACCAGCTAGCTGATGGATAGGATTCCGTAGGAACAAACAGTGGCGATGCGTCAAAGGAAAATACAACTTTCCCTTTTGGCAGAACTGATTTGCGTAAATTCTGTCGGGTCAGATTTATTTTATTTTGTTCAAAGATTTCCTGAAGCTGTTACAGAGTCGTATCAGCAAAAATTAAGGAAGAAAGTCGGGACAGGCACCTCGTTTTTGGACCTCGAACGAAGAAAAGCAGGCCACTGCAACGCCAAACCCTCCGATCCTGGCAGTTTGGGCCGGATTTAGTTCATTTAATGGTGATGGGACCGAAATACCTCACCAAGGGTATCATAAACCTGGCTGTACCAAAATAAGCAATCTTAATCTAATAATGGCTGTAAGACGTGGCATAATACCGAAGAAATGGGTCTGACAGAACTGGAGACACCTCTGTAAGATACCACAACAGTTCACCGGAAATAGCATTGACCTTGGTATGCCTTCTGTATTTCCAGGAACTGTTTCGTCGCCGTGCTCTTCAAGTTCTCGTCCGGCTGTCTGTCCGGATGAAATATGAGCGAGAGAGACCGATGTCTTTCATTTATTTCGTTCTGAGACGCGTGTTCTGATAGATTGAGGACGGAACTTGGAAGACTCTATTACCAAATTTGCCGGCATAAAAGAAATTGAACATACTAGAGATAACCGCGGCGTTCAGGTGTATCCATTGTGGTTCTTGCTGAAGGTGGTGTGATGTCACCCGATTCCCATCGGCATCCGGAGCCGGCATTCCGATCGACAAGTTTTAATCACGTGATATGCATTATTTATTTTATTCATTTGAAATATTTATTATTTCCGTTCCCAAGGTGAAGGATAGAGTAAAGCATTATCAGGCCTTGGCTACAATATAAAGTAAATACCACGTCATCGTTAGCAATCGTCTGAGTTATTCTAGATAAGATCAGAAAGGATGCAAACGGAATCCCGGATTCGTTTTATTACAGTAATACTAGATCCGCGGAGAAAAAAACAAAAAAAGAAACGTGGCTGACACAACATTCATCCCAAAAGAAAAAAACAGAAGTAATCAAGGGAATCCGGTTAACTTTCATTTCCTTCCTCCCACAATCTTTTCGTTAGATTCCACACTTTGACCACACCTGTTCCCATGCTGCAGTTGACAGGTTAGATTAAATAATGAGAGTCAAGGAGATATCTCGGAAAATAGCGGCGTGTACTTACTTGGTCTCCACAACTTTGTCAAGAGGAACCCATACGGCCATCGGACCGCTCGGAACATGCGTGGCAGTCACATTGGCATCTTTGACGGCGCCTTTCTCCTTCTTGATTTTTTTCAATGGCCGTTCCTCATGCAGTGATGCACCCAACAGGGTCGCAGGTGGGTTAGCTCCGCCCTCCAGGATAATCCTTTGAACCCTGTATGTCTTTTTAATATGTGAGAAGACATGCAGGACGTCCCCAACAGGCTGAATGCTAGATATAGTGAGCTTTTCAGTCTGAGCTGGATCATCCCGAACCCTCTTTTGGTTTTGGGGGGTGGTCTTGAGTAAGGAACCATCCTGAACAAGCTTCGACAAAATTTTCGCAGGTACGGCAGCTTGCGCGACAGGCGTCATACTCTTAGAAACATTGACCGAGGTGGGAAATTCATAAAGACCTGCCAAAAGACCTGAGATGGGCATTCAGTCACCGGCAACTTCGCAAGTTCACAAGCTTACCGCCTTCTGGTCGTCTGACCAACAGAAACCATCGTTCTTTCGAATTGAGCTTTCGCCACTCAATGACATTGACAAGATCCAGTTCTTCTCTGGCTCTTTTCCGATCGACTTTCATTGGGTATGAAGTTACTCCTTCATAAGCCGTTAGTGGTTCACAGGTTTGGCAGGCGTCTTCGATATCCACAGCAAAATTCGACTGGGAGATCGTTTAGCCAACAAAAAAATCCAGAGCCATCCAATACCTTTTCTTCAGCAGTCAACCTCGAGTTTTGGTACGCGTTACACGACATCTGCAGCGGACAAGAGTCACAGTTAGGTTCGCGCACCTTACATACAGTGCTCCCAAGCTCGATTAGTGCTTGATTAATATCGCCTGGGTATTGTGGACTTTGAGGACCAGAGTCCACGGATTCCACGCTCGGCGGGACTCCCAGCGACATATCTAGAAATGAAAAGGGTTGACGAAAGAAGTTTCCTGCAGGGGTTTCGTGTCCTTACTATCTATTTCCACCATGGTTCGTGCTCCTGCCCAAAGAATGTCCAATGTTGACTTGGCCTTAGGAGGGGCGTGAAGTGCGAGAAAACGGCTGAGAAGACGATGCACATTTCCATCAAGCTAATTCAGGAGAGAGTGGATTAGGCCAAGAAAAAGGAAATTGGTTTGAGCGATCATGTGATCCACATACAACAGGAACTTGTTCGCCGTATGCAATCGAACAAATCGCGCCGGCACTATACCGGCCAATGCCTGGTATATTGGCTTCCATGTCTTTGGCATTGTCTGGTAGTTTAGCGCCATAGTGTTTGACGGCTTTCTGTGCACCAGCAAGGAGCCGGCTTGCTCGACTGTAATACCCCAGTCCTTTCCATAAGGCATTTACTTCGTCTATAGTTGCTCCTGCCTGAGTAAGCGTGGTCATTACATATCCCAGATATGCAAATATGGTAGCACTCACGAGATCACAAATTGTGGGAAATCTGATTAAGAGTTACACATTCAGCGTTGGGGTTGATGAAGACTGCATTGTGTACACACTTTGCCATCCAGCGGTTATAATAAGGGATGACTGTGGCAACTTGTGTCTGTTGCAACATGATCTCCGAGATCCAGACCTACACATTACCAATGAATAGGAATTAATCTTCTTATTCCAAATGCAGAACCCGCATGGAAGTTCAAGTACCTCATAAGCGCGTTGCGCACGCTCCTCTGGTCCCAGGTTTGGGTCGTATGGACGTCGCCACGGCATCCCACGCGTGTCGTGGACTGTCTTATACCATGCAAGCAAGGCACTGCGCACCATCGCGGGTGATGAGATGCTGTGCACGGATTTGGAGTGGGGAGTGAAATCGGCACAAATTTCCTGTGGCGTAGAAGAGGTCGACGCGCCATTTCTAGAAACCTTGGCCTTGCTCCGCGCCACTATCGCCGGTCGTTTACTCGAACGCAAACCCCTGGATTGCTGGGCAAATGACGCGTCGTCAAAGTCTGATTCCGAGTCCGAGTCTGTCGCAATGTTTGATGTTCCACCGTCGCTCCAGTTCTCATCCCCAGGTGGCGACCGTCGACGTTTTGCCATAGGAATGTAGATATCAGGATGACAACCTTCAGAAGGAATTACAGCACGAAGGCTTGACGAAGGCGCTGTTCCAGGGCAGCTTCAGCCACCTATATATATAGGAGAGGCTTTGCCAAACAGCGACAACTATTGCGTTCTTGTATTCCGATTGTCTTCAACTGTCAATGCATTCTCTCCACTACATACACAATTTGGCGTCAATTCGCGGATAAATTTCCCATGTAAACTGAATTCATCACCTCTTCTCCTGTATTTTCTTCCTCGTGGACGTGAGCGTGGATCTGGGTCTTTGTATCAGATGCCTCGTTCAGATTCTCACAGCCTTGACCCTTACCATGTCTGGGCCACCTCAACTCAGTATAAAGGTCAACTCGGTTGAGGTTCCTTGTATTCTATCTGTCTTGTTTCGCATAAATTTCCATCCCTGCTGCATACTTTGTTTTGGAGGTCAAATTGATCCCCCAACCGAAATCCACGGCCGGTATGTCTGTAGTACAAATCGAGAGGCTATCTGCCCACTTAACCTCGCGAATGGCACCCGAACTCTTCGACATGATTTTAGACAACTTCCACCAGTCGAAGCAGGATTTGTCTACGTGTAGCGTCGTGTGCAAGGCATGGCTACCGATGTGTCGGTACCACCTCTTCGCTGTGGTGAACTATCATGCGGAATTTGCCCATCTGCTCGCATCCTCGACACATGCGTCTCTCACCATCAGTCCGTACATACGCACGATCACTCTCAAAGGCCCCCTCCCACAACACCAGGAGAATAACCTTCTGATCGACGGCATTCTCTCCCTTCCAAGAGTTACTTCTCTCCAGATCGAGAAAATCGGGTGGGATAGCGTATGCATGAAACCTCCGAGTTATTCCACTCCAGTTTTATGGGGATCGTCAACACCTCGTGCACTCCTTTCGCTGAATCTGCGTCAGGTTAACCTTCCATCGTTCTCAGAACTCGCCGACTTTCTGGGATTGTTTACGTCCCTCCAAAGCCTCACTCTCGAGGACGCGTCATGGGATGGCATAGGTTGCAAGTCAGGTGAAGGCGCCACCTTTGTGTCATCCTCTTCTCTCAAGAATCTACGAGTCATCTTCTCCGATAACAGGATCATTTTAAATTGGCTTCACCATGGAATAGTGTCGAATGCTATGTTAGAAAGTGGAACAACGGAACCTCGCTCATTTCCTCATTTAACAATGCTCTCTTTTTCCGATATTCTGCCGGGAGAAGCAGACATTCTGGGAGCCTTCCTCGATTCGCTTGGCGACTCACTGGAGTGTTTGGAGGTAGGCATCTTAATCCAAGATCTTGATGGCCGAAATACTGATGGTTAGTGTCTAAATTATCCATGATAACCTTTCCCGAAATACGGAAACTGATGGAACCATCCTTCCCTCTAAAGCTTTATCACAGTCACTTGAACTCTCGCGCAACGTGAGCCTGAAGACGATGGCTATTCACAAGATTACTCTTTTTCAATTCCCTCCCTTCGTGACTCCAGAGACGGCTACACTTCATTCACTCGCCCAACCTTCCATGATTGCCTCCCCGTATGCTTGGATTCCAACCATTATCTCTTCCGTTCGCTCCCAAGAGATTCAAACCATGGAATTTCATATATGGTTCAGCTCAGAACCCCAGCTCGACCAATTTCCGTGGAATTCCCTGTGCATTATCCTCACCGACCTCGGGATACCCACACTGATATTCCATGTTTTTGGAATTGGCGCAGACATGGAATTGGTCAGAGGGTGGTTCATGAAGCGATTGGGGCCAATCAACCTGACCAAGACAACTATAGAATTTAAACTTTCGGTGTGAGCTGGCATTCCACATTGTGTGTTCGAACGTTTTCGCCTCAGCTCGCATAAATTAGGAACATGTATCGATAGGTTCTTCGCTTCGCCCCGTAACTGTATACTAGCCCACGCTCTTTACGCTCTCTCCGCTGTATCCTTAGTTCCAGTCGTCGCTGATCGCCCCAGCTTTCTTGTATCATATCCATTCTAACCATCTCTCTCCGATTCTTCTCTCACTTTATGTTCTGCTGTAGCGCTAAGTACTATTTCCATTCCTCCCATTGTATCCTTAGTTCCCGTTCGCCCTGTATTTCCATTGGCATCCATATACTTCCTGCAGTGTTTAAACCTGGCCTGAGTGATTTGGGCTCCCGCGCTCTCCTTCTGCTCAGTTCGCTTATTTCCGTAGAAAATGAAATGGGACCCATATCATTTCCACGTGGGGCGAGCGGATCCAATCTGCCGATCACTCAGCAGATCTTTGGATGTTTTTAGGGTTTTTTTCTTTCCATCAATTAGTTTATTGCAAGCGCGCCATGTCCAAGTAGCCGTAACATCTCATAACATGATAGTTAGTTTGGTTGGCACGAAGAGAGAATCCTAGATATCTGGAGGATTTCACATGAATCTGGAAATTCCGATACACACACATCGGGTTATTTAGACTCGGATAAAGAGGTCTCGAGGAAGTTCTTTTTGAAATATTATCGGCAATGCTATCGACGATCGATCTTCGGAAACTCTATCAAATGGTTAGAGAAATATATTAGAGTTGTGCGCGGTTAACATTATTCATGTGTTTTCTTCACAGGGCTTTCTGGCGGTGTCTGTTAATTGCGAGGCTGTCTTCGTTGCCTGAGCGACCCACGAACCACAATATGGTGACCACAGATACCGCTGGATGTGTGGGATCTGAAAAGTCAAGTTCGGGGTCAAATGAGTTTTCTACACATCGGAGGAATCCGAAGCTGATGCTAACGGCCGAGAGCAGCGTAGGATTGCACCCAATACGTTCTCTACTTCCACCTTGCAGGCGTTTATGTAACTGTTCTTTAAATTTCAACGCAACGATGGGATTTGAGCTCGGCATACCCTGCTGCTGGGGATCGTTTCTATCCACCAACAAGATCTAGAGTCGTAGATCTTCTACAAGTGTCTCGTAAGTAAACAAGCTGGGTTTATCATTCCCCTACAACGGAGATTTCCATTTCGCGGCGTGATAAAACGCAGTTGGTTTTGGGGCCCCGAGCTTCGCAGCAAGGTGGGCAGATCAAGTTTCATTCATTTAGGGATCTTCAGGTGGCCCGCCGATTCAAAAGAGGGTTTCCGTTAGTCGGATAGTCCTTACCACATAATTCATGAGCGCTGATGCTTACACGACCCTATGACTTTAGGCCTTCCGGTTGATGAACTTGGTAACCCAACAAGTATGCAGCTGGCCGCTTTCATGTTATTCCCGCTGAATCCGCTGAGAGCGTTGAGCCGGAGAATGTGTTGACGGAGGCAGAACCCAAAGTTGAGATTACTAGGTTTCGGTCTTTCAAATTTTGGGATTTGGGTGTAGATACAGCAGAGATCTTCCCAACCGACGAAGCCAAGACGAAGCGTTCAAATGTACGCCTCAATTCCAGATGACAAGTAAACCCAAGAGAAATATATGCCTCTTGACCGGCGACTCAAATAGAGAGTACATAACATAGCGTACCGGCACCTGATGGTGAAACCTTTTCCCCTTGAAACTCCTTGGTAACCGAGGCCCGGGGGAATTGCCAGAGAAAATTAGAAAGTTGGAAAAAGGCTGGTAGTGCCGTCGTTCAGGCAGCAATTCGTAGGCTAGGAGTATATTTGATAGAGGAAAAAAGGCTCGAACTGCCTAGAATGTCCTTGCACCCAGCTGTGCCCAATACAGGTGCCAAAAGGAATGGGTTAATTAGCGTTTTCTGCTGACATAAGGAAGCCACGTCGTGACCGCTGACACGTTAGTCGCTACCCACATACTCGACCAAACTTTGACTTACTCCCGCTCCGCCATGTCGTCGAGAATCAACATAGCACGCCCGCAAACCACCTACAGCGACCCTCACGGTCTTTCTAATTCCCGCCCATCGTCGGGATACAGAGCAGCGGATCCAGATGACCCGCTCGAGAAGATCAAAGCTCTCAGTAAAACAATCGAGGATAATGTCGAGATCTACTCACAGCCTTTGAAACCCCACTTGCCGGCGATTGGTCGTTTCTTGATCGTGGTTACATTTCTCGAGGACGCGCTGCGAATCCTCACTCAATGGGGTGACCAGATTTGGTACCTACAGCAGTACGTTTCCACATACGCTTGCCAGCAAAGCGCTAAATCGCAATTAGACATCGTCATTTCCCCTGGGGAATTTCTCACACATTCCTTATAATTAACGTCATTGTCAGTAGAGTCTCTCCCTCCTATCAATGGACCATGTCGTGCTGACCTATCTGTCCAGACCATGCTTGTCGGCTCTGGCGCCGTCATTCTCAAGAAACACACAGAATACGCTGTCGGTGGTCTCCTCGGCGTTGTTGTTATTCAAGGCTTCGGATATGGCCTCATCTTTGACCTCAACTTCTTCCTTCGCAACCTCAGCGTCATCGGTGGACTCTTCATGGTTTTCAGCGATTCTATGGTGTCAAGAAAAGCTCTGTTTGCCGGACTCCCCAGCATCAGCGAGACTGACCGCAAGAAATAGTGAGCCTGTCTATTAACCGCCCAGCGCACAGTTCTTTAACCTACGGCATCTAGTTTCCTTCTTGCAGGTCGTGTGCTTCTTATCTTCCTTTTCCTTGGTTTCGTACTCCAGGGCGAATGGGGATTCGCTCGGGTATTCGTCTCGATCGTTGGACTCGGTGCCTGTGGAATGGTGGCGGTTGGCTTCAAGGCCAAGTGGTCGGCGGCTTTCCTCGTTCTTGTACTTAGCGTGTTCAATGTATTCGCGAACAACTGGTGGAGTGTGCACTCTGCGCACCCTCAACGCGACTTCCTCAAGTAAGCGTATTGGTTATCGTTCTAATTTTCCCTGTGTTCACCTTCTCTCTTAGATATGATTTCTTCCAGACTCTTTGTTCGTGACCTTTTTTTTTCTCTGTGACGCTTGAAGCTTGACTAATTGAATTAATTTAGCCATCGTCGGTGGCCTTATCCTCCTCGTGAATATGGGTCCTGGTACGTTCTGAAGGATTTTTTATCCTAACCCGAAAAACTGACCGACCTTTTAGGCGGTCTCTCCGTTGACGAGAAAAAGAAGACGTATTAGCTATGGAAGGTTGACTACGGTTGATGTAGTTCGCACCACTGTTGGATCTAACGATGGATTCTTGGTGCAGTGGTTATCGTGGCCGCCTTTTATACTTGTCCCTGTAGCTCCACACAAAAAGATCTCTCTATCCGGACGTCCATTTTCATCATGTTTCATCCGATGAGCTTTTGGGGGTATGAATTTGGTGGATCCCTGGACATTTCCGCCGACCCATCGGCGCAGTTCTGGTGTTTGTGGGCCATAGCAGCTGCTATGATTATATAATCATAGCAGCTGCTATGCGTGGAAACAAGTTGCTGCTCACGGAAAGCCATAGCCACTTGCTATGATTATATAATCATAGCAAGTGGCTATACATTCTGAGAGAGGCAAATTATTTCCACGCTCTGAAAGCAGATTTGTATACGGGACGAAAATACTGTACCATTTTCTTATCAATTTGAATGCCAAATGAGCTGGTAAAATATCACTAAAAATTAATATTGCCATTGTACAGTACTATAGAAATTTGTACAATTTTTTTCTCATGTGCATGCACATGGTTTCTTTGGATTTGAGACCTGAGATGATGGGTTTTTCCTCATGGGGGACAAATTTTGGGGATAATTCTTTTTTACATTATATCTATTTTTTCAAATATTTTCGGGTTTTCTTCCCTGGTGGCAGTCGCAATGTAGGCAAATCAGTGATGCAGAGAAACAGATATGCACAGATCACATAGATGCATAGCCACAAGTTATCTGCCATTATCTGGTTTGCCAGATTACAACACCTGGACAAAATAATTAAGAGGGAGTAACCCCCCTATATATGTTGTTTAAATTCCAGAGAGAGAGCCTGAATACGCACTCCAAAAATATGGTAGTGTAGTACACTGCACCCAAAATTTCAGCAGTTAAGCGCCGCAGGCAGCAAAAAAAAAAGGAATTTAGCTTGTACTGACCAAATGGTTTCAGCACTCTGCCAAATTTTATTACATTAAGAATAGGCAATTAATACACAATCAATACCTAAAAGGGTTGGTGACAAATCCCTCCTTTTCCCTTTCCTTTCTCTTTCCTTTTTGGGAAATTTTTCTTATTTTTATTTATTCACCCACAAACATGATAACCATGCCGACCCATCGCCTTCCTGAAGCTTGTTACTTAATGTACTTATCCCCATGTTTTGACAGGGAAAATGGAAACCGTGCGCAGTTGTAAGGCGTGAATTTCTTTCCATCATGTGGTTTTTGAGGATACGAACCGGCCTATACACTGCGCTGGCGTATATTGTCAGAACATATCAGTGCTTAGAGTCCTACTTGTACGGTAATGAACGTGCGTTTGCTCTGCCGCAGCTGCGTGAAACCATCTAATCAATTCAGCCACGTGACCGTTAGAAAAATTAGTTTCATTTTTTTCTTCGATTCTTGAACCTCTCAAGCCGTGCGTCTGCACTTTGGAACCACTTGGAAGACGGCATAAAACGAAAATGGTCCCAGATTCGGACAATGTCCGGGTTTACACCGTAAACGGCGCAGCCACTGGATCGTCCTCGTCCTTACCAGATTGGCTTACACGGAAAAGAGCAGCGAAGGGCAAAGGGAAGAGGAGGATTATAAAGGATCAAATAGAGGGAACCATAGAGCTGATACAAGGCTTCGAGTTTCCTGAGGCCAGTAATCGCATCCAGACAACTCGGGACGGCCACCATGTAATCGCAACGGGGACGTACAAACCTCAGATGCGTGTTTGGGATCTCGACCAGCTTTCGCTAAAATTTGAACGACATTCCGACTCTGAGAATGTTGATTTTGCTGTACGTGAGTTGTTCACAGGTGGTCTTTTGGGTTCGGAACGATGCTGATTTTTTTGTTCGTAGATTCTATCTGACGACTGGACAAAGACTATACATTTACAAAACGACCGTACTATAGAGCTGCATACGCAAGGTGGCTTTCACTACCGCACCAGAATACCTCGCTTTGGTCGTTCCCTTGCATACCACTATCCTTCATGCGACACCTACGTCGCTGCTTCAGGCAACGAAGTCTATCGCCTAAACTTAGACCAAGGACGGTTTATGAACCCGCTCGTGCTCGAAGAAGAGGATGACGGAGAAATTTTAGGCGTCAACGTTGTCGACATCAACCAAGCTCACCAGCTACTCGCGTTTGGTATCGACGGTAATGGGACGGCACAATTTTGGGACCCTCGGTCTCGTTCTCGTGTGGGCACACTACGGCTACCCAGAGATCGTCTGTTGCCTCTTGGCACTCGGGCCGATAATCTCAGTGTAACTTCAATCGCTTCCCGAATGGATGGGCTGTCGTATGCCGTTGGCACATCGACTGGACATACGCTTCTATACGACATCCGTGCAGCAAGACCATTCTCCCTGAAAGATCAAGGTTATGGTTTGCCGGTTAAGAGAGTATCTTGGATTGAAGGTAGTAGTCGAATGGCTGGAGATGGTATGGTATTGAGCGCCGACAAGAAAGTAATCAAAATTTGGGACCGGAATGCGGTACGACGCTTGTACAGAATATCCTCCTCGAATGCTGATTTTTTTTTTTCCCCTTGTGCAGCCTGCATCGAACTTTGTTTCAATAACACCTGCCACCGACCTCAACGATGTTCATCACTTACCTGGGAGCGGCCTTATTATGACAGCCAACGAAGGCATCCAAATGTCCACATTCTACATCCCTCAACTCGGCCCTGCGCCTCGGTGGGCAAGCTTCCTCGAAAATATTACAGAAGAGATGGAGGACCAAACGACACGCTCTGTATACGAGGACTATAAATTCGTCGAAAGATCCGAACTCAAGACGTACGTGGCTCTCCGCCTTTATGATATTTTCTTTCTCAAATCCACTGTCATATTTGCAGTCTGGGACTGGACCATCTCATTGGAACACCCGCTCTCAAACCATACATGCATGGCTACTTCTTATCCCTCAAATTATATGACACTGCTCGTATCATCGCCAACCCCTTCGCCTATGAGGAGCATCGCGAGAAGATGATCCGCGAAAAGATGGACAAGATGGCCGAGACGCGCATTCGTTCCAAGAAGGAGCCAGGCGTCAAAGTCAACAAGGCACTTGCCGAAAAGGTCCTCCGTGACGCGGAGAAGGCGAAACAGAGAGCGGAGCGTAAGACTAAGCGGAAGACAGCTACAGAGCTCATGGACGTCGATGAATATGGAGGTGAAGACGAAAACGCAGAGGAAGAAAACGAGGAGCCATCACGGCCCAACCTCTTATCGGATCCTCGATTCGCGAAAGTCTTCGAAGACCCGGCGTTCGCGATCGACGAGAATTCCAGAGAGTATGCTCTTCTCAACCCTTCGTCCGTTGCTCAGAACTCCGGGTCCCGGCAGAAGACAGCCGTTGAGGAAGAAGAAGAAGAGAGTGACAAGTCTTCTTCTGATGGACTTGCAGGAAGCGACGATGAAAGTGAAGATGAGGGGAGCGATGTGTCGAGTGATAGCAGTGCAGAGGGCGGTTCGTCGCTTTCATGTTACTCTTATCGATATTCGCTGATTTGTTGGGTTTCCTTAAAAATCTAGAACTCACGAAATTCGATCCACGATCACGGCCAGGCCAAAGGAACTTCCGTGCTGAGGAAGCGTATCAGCGAGAAAAAGAAGAAAATCGCAAAAGCTGGACGGCCAAGAATAAGGTTAACATGGTCCCCATGCGTCCTCAGACTGGTGGACAGCGCTCTAGCGACAAAACTGCAACATTCGGCCAACGTCGTACTCCTGTAGCGCCCACTTCCACCAAGAAACCTGGCGCAAGAAGGTCCACTATGCAGCAAGAGGATGCTCCTATGGAGATAAGCTGGGTACCATCGTCAGGTTCCCGTGGGAAGGATGGTGATGCTGGAAAGCGCCGAGACCAACCTGGGAACGAGAAAGGCCGTAGGAAGGGAGTCGAGTCCTTCGGTGCTGGGCTGGAGAGGGGCTTTGAAGAACATGCCGACATCGCCGAATCCGATCGAAAAGGCAGGACACACCGAAGAAAGGGCGTCCGCAGCGGTAGCAAGAATGTTTTCCGGCGGATGGATGGGTAATCTCCCTCGAACTGCTTATAGCTTACGACATCTTGAATTTTTGTGCCTCATATATTCTTGCTATCAGAATTGCACCATTGTCGGTCTCGCCTTGCAATCTAGATGACTTGCCTCCGAGGAAACCTGGCGAAACCCATCGGATTTGTGGCGACCTAAGGCTATGGTACAGTGAGGATATTCTACAGCTCTGGTGCTCTCAGACCACAAGGGACGACAAATCATAAATAATGACTCACAAGTGTAACTTAAACCCAATGACCTACTTCTATCACGGCTTCAAGACGACCTTGCAAGCAGTCTTGCTCTTCATTTTCTCGAGCGCCTTATCAAATTCTCTGATAGAGAAAACGTCTGTAACCTGCGATTCAGTTAAAGAACGGGTTGCTTTACCGTTAGGGCACGTGAAGAAACGGAGTACAGGCAAAACCAACTGACCATTCCTTTAACTCTGATTTTGCCGCTGTCCAGGTAGGCCACGGCCCGTGGAAAGCAGTGAGTCTGCGCAAATGAACCAATGATCTAATGTAAGAAGGTGAGCACAATGTAAATCTCGTTAACAAGGTTATTCGCATTCGAGCTGGTTCAGACGCAACCTCGGTGTCAATGAAACTGACCTTGATCTCGTCCTGGAATATTTTCGCAGGAGACCAGTGGACCAAGTCGCTATTGGAATAAACACCATATATCATCAAGGATCCTCCTCTGCGAACGAACGACAAGGCGTCATTGGCGACCTTCTCCGACCCAGTCGCTTCAATCTAGAGGTTATTTTATTGAACCGTCCAAATCCAAAAGATTAAGAGTTTAATTGGGATCAACTTACGACGACATCAAAACCGTGTTTATAATCCTCTTTCATTTTGTTCCATTGCGGAGATGGATCGTCGCGATCCAACTCGATGTAGTCATCCCCCGCCTCGAGTTCCTGGGCAATACGCGTCTTGATCCCTTTATTGGCGGCAATAACAACCTTTGAAGCGCCATTTAACTTCAAGAGTTGGGCTAAAATGAGGCCTAGGAAATCGGAGATTAGAAGAGCCTATTTAGAGTTAAAATTAATCAGGTGCAAACCTGTAGGACCAGCCCCGAAAATCAAGGCCTCGATCCCGACTGGAGGATTGAGTTTGTCCACACCATGAATCGCACACGATGCAGGTTCCACTAGGGTTGCTTCCTCGTCCGTGAGATTTCTGATCTTGTAAACCTTCTTGCTCTGTCTGAAGATCCCCATCAATCCCTGGGATTTGCGCCATGCTAGGTAGAATTTTTTTTGGAAACTTGAGGTGCTCACATGGCGACATAACCAGCAAATCCACCTGCCATTGTAACACCGAGGCTCTCGAAATTCTCGCACAGGACATGTTGTCCGCGGCGACAATAGAAGCATGATTCACACTGGAATTCGAGGAAGAGGTAGAAGTTTCCTAAGCGAAGAGTAAGAAGGAATGAGGCCCACAAGTATGGTGTTGTCGGCGACACAACGATCACCAATCGAGAATCCTTCTACTCTTCGCCCGAGCTGCGAAATAACACCAACGATCTCATGACCTGGGATGAGCTTCAGGATTTGAACAAGCATTAGAGTTTCAAAGCCACCAAGTAGAGGAGTGTGAAACTTGCAGGAAATTTGCCGATGAATTCTCCCTGGATTCTATGTATGAGCGCTCTGACGCCGGAATTCCCTTACACTGACCTCGGCCAGGTGTTGGTCAGTGCCACATATTCCACAGCACGTCACTGCCCCACAGGTAGAAGCATGGTGTTAGCATGTATTCATATCGATCGAATCGAGTCCGTCACCTTTGATAAGAACTTGGTCGTCGTTTATTTGTGGGACTGGTACGGTGATAATGTCCAACTCTCGTGGCTGAGGGCGGCCCAGGTCTATAAATTGAGATTGACGAGTCCAGGTTTAATTGCTCACAGCATGGTAGCAAACGGCATCCATGGTTTCCATCCTTGTTTTTAAATTGGAGCCTTTCAGAAGGCAGAGCCGTTGGAAGATATTAGCACTTGGATAGGATGTAATTTAGAATCGATACACCACCGGTCGATGCATCGATGGTCTATACTGGTCACGGTATTTCCAACCGTTTGGGCTCACGGTCCGCATCGCCTGAGAGATGCTAATCCATCCAAGTCTGATTGGTTTAGATAACTGGAATAGAGGAGGACCTGGGAAATTAACGTCAGACCCTGTGTGGACAAGAATTCGACGGAAACCTGGATGTGCCACAGGACTGTGCGATCCCTGGATACGGGGAATCGGGATAAAAAGTGGCTCAAATCTGGATCCCCTGGTCCGACTCTGGACAAAAATTGGTCGAAAAGCTTGGAAAAATTTTGAGTTTTAGGGCATGTGAACCCTTAATCCGCCAATCGTCACCAGCTTCACCATCGATTGACCATGACGCAAGATTGACGTCAATAACCAATGAATCGGAATGGATTGGAACAGGAAATTTCCATCCGGAAGGAGTCCCAGAATCCTTACGAAACTATAAGTACTCCACCATACAGTCCGTGACAGTATCACGAAAAGGCTTTGGCTGGGAAGAAAAAGGCTGCGGAGTGAGACTCGAAATGGTTTGCATCGCGTCTAACATTAGCAACTCCTCAGCCACGCAGCAAAATACTACTCATCAGTGCCTGATTGAACCTGCGGACAAAAATTTGGCAGAAGTGAACCCCAAGTAATCGATAATCCGCCGTGCAGGCGAAAATTTTGACAACCTTGTGACAACCTGTGCGGACAAAAACAACCAAATTCTGGGATCTTGGATCTTGGATTTGATGTAAATTTTCCAGGTCCTGGAATGTTGGAAAATGTTCCTGACGGCGGTTTGATCACGGGGTCGAACTCGGCTACTCCTTATCTCAAGAAATAAGCGCCAAAGGCCCGAACCTGGGATCTGCCTACGAAAAAAAGCTGGTCACAGTTCCTTGAAATAAGAAAACCTGTTGGCCTTATAAAAAGTTCAAGGAAGGTCCTAGTTCAAAAGAAAGTGAGTCTCAGAATAGTGCGAAATGGAAAAAAGTTCCTTCTAGCCGGTCTTTAACTCAATAGCAAGTTCTAACTGCAGAGTAGAGATAATTGACTACTGTTCAACCAACTTCTTCAAGTTGCGTGATTCACACAAAAGCATGTCCTTCTTAGCTCAGTTGGCTAGAGCGCGTCACTAGTAATGACGAGGTCAGTCGTTCAAATCGGCTAGAAGGAAAGTGTCATTTTTTGACAGCCCAATATTGCAAAGAATTACTGATTATATTTTGTCATTTAGTAATACATATGCGATGCCGCCCAAATCTTCGCAATGCTTTTCCACCGCACCAAATCGCGAGTTAACCAATGAATGTCCATTTCTTCTAGGTTTACTCTTTCAATCCCGGGCCACTCGCTGATGGGCATGCCGAGGTCGACGAGAAGTTCCGTGTGTTTTGCGACATCAGCAGCGTTGGAATAGGTACCAGCAAAGGCAGCCATGCAGGCCCTGATGTCCATCGCATTAGCCGACTCTGCAGCGATTGCAAGGACAGAGGTAGAAGCAGTGGGTATGGAGGTGGTGCTCAGCGACGAAGCAGGCATGGAAGTGGAGGTGGCAGGAAGACGCAAGAGATGAGAACTGTCCATCGAGGAAGCGCTAGCGATGGGTGGGGCAGTTATGGACATGGACTCGGATCCTTCAGTTGAGGCGTCATCAGTGCTTGAAGCACGCGAGGCGGCGATTTTTCTCTCCTGTGTCTTTTGAACGGCTAATCGGCGAAATTCACGCAAGTTGGTGGTAGGAAGGGGTGTCTTGTCGGCCTTGTGGATCAATTTGGCATCGGAGATGTAGTAATTCGGGAAGCTCAAAGCACGCTGGAGTGTGCTCGTGTTCGAGGCTGCATTCCACAAAGCGGTAATCGTGCTGGTTGTGGAGATGGGTGATCATTTTCCCGGTCTCCATGCTATAGATGGGGATTAGAGCATTATCAATACTACCAAAGTGCAAAACTTACTCGGTCCGCATCTGAATACCCTGTCGTAGGCGATGCCCCCGATTTCAGTCCTCTTTTGAGAGTTCCAATGCGAAACCATATGGTGACGCAAAAGCACGGCACTGAGAAATTTTCTAAAAGAAAATCAGCATCGGGAAAGAAAGAGGCTAAAGGAGACCGAACTTGAATCTGACGTCGTCATCGCCCTGCCTCTTTGTTTTTGAACATTTATCGTCTGGCGACAGAGAGAAGCAGATGGGGCAAAACAGCCGCCGGAGAGCACGCCGAGCGCCAGCCAGTCTGGTGGCAACTGCAAGGCGAAGATAGCCACTTCCAAATGATGATTTACTGACACTGGAGAATTGTGAGAAGGATGAAGATGGAACAGAAGAAGGGACTTGCAAGGGATTATTCGTTGCCATCACCATCACCACCGTCTTCAGCCTCGACTTCAATCGGGGTGTCGTCATCGTCGCAGTTGTCCTTTTCGGTTGTGGGTAATTCGTCGTCGTCGTCGGTGTCATCATCTTCCGACTTTGGCTTGAGTCCCAACTTGATCAGCGTTTTCTCGTAGCAATCTTCCCTGTGGACGACGAGGTCAGCCACAATAGCTTCCAGCTCATCAGAAGAGAGTGGGTCCGTTGGGTCAGGATCGCCGCATTGCACCATTTGGCCACAGCAAGGGCAACGCCAGAATCCTGGAGTGTTGGTATCTTCGCACTCGAGTCCACAGGTGAAGACTGAGTTTATCTGTCCATCGACGGAGTTGGTCCTTGCTAGCCTTGTCCGGGTCCGAGAAGCAGAACTTGCAAATACCATGCTTCTGGAGAGTATCAACCTTGATCAAGCCAAGGTTGTGAGCAAGCGAGGATTCTCGTTTTCAGAAGCAATAGCTTCCAGGTAGGGATGTTGGTGGGATAAGTCACGCGCTGGTACGAGCAGCCAGAAACTGACATTTGGAGCAGTTTGGAGCTCTTCAATAGGGGGAAACTCAGACTCAAGGATGTCAGTTTGCCTAAGGATTGACAAAAGGATGGTTCAGCAAACCGACGCTATTCAACGTCTTGACGAAGGATGAGTATTTCGTATCTGGCAAAAAATTGGATGCTTAGCGCTGGGTAGCCGCGCTGGGTACTGAATGGAATAAGCGCAACCAGCGCGTGCTTAAGAGTGTCAAAAAACAGACAGATAAACATACAAGCTCGGTCACCATTTCCAATTCAGCCCCGCTCATAAAAGCGCTACGAGTTTGCAAAAGGCGTGCTTCGCATTGGCGCGCTAGACATCCAATGGCTGAGTTCCCTATGAACATCTTAAGCTCTTCCATGGGGGAACTCGGGCTCAGGTTGCTGTCACCTAGGACAAGGCAGGAACTCAGGGATGACATGGCGGTTTGCCTAAAGATTGACAAAGGATATTTGGTATTGGCGAAGAGTCGGATGCTTACTGCTGGGTACTGAATGAGACAGGCGCGGAACCTCGCTCATAAAAGCACTACGAATTTGAAAAAAGACGTGCCCCGCATTGGCGCGGTGGACGTCCGTTCGAGCGACGAGGACAAGGGCTCGACGAGCCCACCCAACCTGAGCCAAGATTCTGATTATTATTCCCACGAGATAAGATAAAATTTCACATGAAGCCGACATTTTCGGACGAGAAAAATGTTGGGGTGACTTGCACCTATCCTCCCCTACCATGGCAGACGAGCGTCTAAGCAGGGTGCTTTCCAGGCTGCAAAACCTTCCTTCCATATCCCTTCCAACGGATTACCCAAGGCCTACTGGAACCAACAAACTCATCGAATCGGTCCATTTAGCACAAGTATCTGAACAGACATCTCTCAGTCTTCTAAAGCTCGTTTTATACACCGAAAACGAAGAGGCGGACGAGGATGAAGTGGAGGTCAGCGTGAAAAGGCCTTCTGCATTCCATCTTCTTTTGGCTGCATTCACCGTTCTACTCCATCGATACACAGGTGATACCGATATCGTTGTTGGATCTTCGTCCGCTTCCGCGCGCGAGCCGCTCATTCTCCGATTTCCTATCGACCCCACCGATCCTTACTGGGCCATTGTCCGGCGCGTCCAACATATAGAAAAAGAGGCCGAGGCAGATGCCCTCCCATACGACTTGATCACGCGGGAATTGAACAAGGGCAAGGAAGAAGGTCATGATGGACCCCTCTTTCGTGTTCGTTTCTTCGACGAAACCGACGAACCAACCGGCAACTTCATTGGGTCCACCAGCGTAACCTCCGATCTGACCGTTTTTGTCACTAGACCCCCCGCGTCCACGCGAGCGTCCTTGGCACCTCATATTTCACTTCGAATCCTCTACAACTCTCTTCTTTTCACATCTTCCAGGATATCGACATTTATTGATCAACTCTCGGTCCTTTTGCGAAAAGTTTCATCCAACCCTCTTGCTCCTGTGGGTTCGGTTCCATTGTTAACTCCTTCCCAAAAGGCCAAACTTCCCGACCCCACTTCTGACCTTGATTGGTGTGGCTGGAAGGGCGCCATTACCTCTGTGTTTTCTCGAAATGCTCGTGCCCATCCAGAGCGAACTTGCGTGATCCAGAGCTTACCCGCCGACTCACTCAATGTACCTCAAGAAACTGTAAGCTTTTCGTACGGTTCCATCCTTCACGCCTCAAATGTTCTCGCCCACCACCTCATCAGCAATGGTATCAAGAGAGAAGATGTCGTCATGGTTTATGCCCACCGAAGTGTTGACCTCGTAGTCGCGGTCATGGCTGCTCTCAAAGCTGGCGCGACTTTTTCTGTGATCGGTGGGTCTTTTTCTATTCGATTGCTTTTGACTCGACTAATATAAATCACAGACCCTGCTTACCCTGCTTCGCGACAGATCATCTACCTTCGTGTAGCCCAACCTCGAGGACTCATCGTTCTCAAGGGTGCGGGCGCGATTGGCCCTTCCGTCCGCGAATTCCTATCCGAGGAATTGAAAATCAAAGTCGAAGTGGCCGCACTCGAAGTCTTTCCAGATGGGCACATATCTGGAGGCTATGACCCCGAAGGAGAAGATGTCCTCAAGGCACACACCCACCTCGGTAAAACCGACCCAAACGTCGTGCTTGGCCCAGACAGCGTAGGGACCTTGTCTTTCACCAGTGGAAGTACCGGCATCCCCAAGGGCGTGAGAGGTCGCCACTTCAGTTTGACGCATTTCTTCCCTTGGATGGGCAAGCGATTTGGGTTAAACGAGACCTCTAAATTCACGATGTTGAGTGGAATTGCCCACGATCCCATCCAACGAGACAGTCAGTCCCTCCACGAAATTAGCTTTTGAGACTTCTAATAGTATCTTTCAGTGTTTACCCCTCTCTTCTTTGGTGCTCAGTTACACGTCCCAACTTCTGATGACATTGGTACCCCTGGTCGGTTGGCTGAGTGGATGGCCGCGAGTGAGGTTACCGTAACCCATCTCACCCCCGCCATGGGTCAACTGCTTTCTGCACAGGCTACGTGTCAAATCCCAACTCTCCTCAACGCCTTCTTCGTCGGCGACGTCCTCACCAAGCGTGACTGCCTCCGCCTTCAAGCTCTGGCGGCCAATGTACGGATTGTCAACATGTATGGAACCACAGAGACCCAGCGTGCAGTATCCTACTTTGCCATCCCTCCGGTGTCCCAGGATTCCACGTTCCTCGCCACGCAAAAAGATATCATGCCAGCTGGTGAAGGTATGATCGACGTCCAGCTCCTCGTTGTCAACAGGAACGATCGAAATGTTCCATGCGCCGTAGGAGAGGTCGGGGAGATATACGTCCGCTCGGGTGGGTTAGCTGAAGGCTACCTCGACCAAGACGCCAGCACGGAGAAGTTCGTCAACAACTGGTTCTCGGCCAGTTCGCCCCCGTGGAAAGACACGATTTTGCACCCAGAGGGCCTCCTCGCTGGTGTTGAGTCGCGGTACTGGAAAGGCATTCGCGATCGCATGTATCGCTCGGGAGACCTTGGGCGATACCTCCCCGATGGTGTTGTGGAGTGCACGGGACGTGCGGATGATCAAGTTAAGATTCGTGGATTCCGCATTGAGCTCGGCGAAATCGACACACATTTGAGTCAGCATCCCCTGATCCGCGAAAATGTGACCCTGGTGAGACGAGACAAGGATGAAGAGAAGATCCTTGTTAGTTACTTTGTTCCACTGGATGGACCGAACTTGGATGCGTATGCCAGCGATATTCCGGACGACGAAGACAGCAAGGGCTTGGTCAAGGGCATCATAAAATACAGACGACTCATTAAAGATATTCGTGAACACCTCAAGAAGAAGCTACCTAGCTACAGTGTTCCTACGCGTATGTCTTCTCGTTGTGCTTAGATTATGATTCTGACCTTTTTTATCTAGTTTTTGTTCCACTCATGCGCATGCCTCTCAACCCTAATGGCAAAATCGACAAACCCGCGCTGCCTTTCCCAGATACAGTACAAGCTTCCTACGCGTCAGCCGCACCCACCACCGGCGCCAGTCCGACCGAAATCGCTATGCAAAGCCTTTGGTCCAGTATCCTGCCCAATGCGCCCAAACCCATCCCTACCGATGAAAGCTTTTTCGATCTTGGTGGCCATTCGATTCTCGCTACACGCCTCATCTTCGAAATTCGCAAGGTATTCGTCATCGAGGCACCCCTGGGATTGATCTTCGAGGAGCCAACGATCGCGGGTCTCGTGCGGGCCGTCGATAATTTGAGAAACGCGGATCTTGGCTTCGCGGAAAAGACGACTGGTGGATTGCAGGGTGCACCTGGGTCCCCGGAGGCAAGAAGGAAGCCCCTGTTGCCCTATGTTGAGTACGGACAGGACTACGTTGCTCTGTTGGAAAAACTCCAGCCCTCTTATCCTGCGCTCCCCGCGGACTTCAACGAGCATCCTATCACGGTGTTCCTAACTGGAGCCACTGGCTTCCTGGGAGCTTTCGTTTTGAATGATCTTCTTTCGCGAAATGAGAGGGTCAAGAAGGTCATTTGTCTTGTGCGGGCTAAGAATGTCCAGCAGGGCGTCGATCGGCTGAAGGAAGGTTCAACGGACAGAAGTGTTTGGTCAGATGAGTGGGTGTCTAGTGGAAGATTGGAGGTTGTGACTGGTGACCTTGGGTTGGATTTCTTTGGGTTAGATCAAGGGACCTGGACACGAATCGCAGATGAGGCCGGTGCGGTCCTGCATAACGGTGCACTTGTAAGCATTTTCATTATTTTACACCGTGTCATTTTTGCTTACCTTGTTCTTTTAGGTCCATTGGGTTTTCCCTTACGAGAAACTCCGTTCGCCCAACGTCCTTGGGACAATTACTGCGATCAACCTCGCTGCTTCTGGGAAACCCAAAGCTTTCGTGTTCGTCTCGTCGACGTCAGCGATTGACACTGACCATTACGTTCAATTATCCGAGTCCTTGGCCCGTCTTCAGTCGAATTCCAAGGGTGTCCCAGAAAGTGACGACCTCGAGGGGGCAAGATCGTCTCTCAAAACTGGATATGGCCAATCCAAATGGGTGTCTGAAAAACTCCTTTTCGAGGCTGGCAAGCGTGGTTTGAGAGGACACATCGTACGTCCAGGTTACGTTGTCGGCGATTCCCGCACAGCTGGTGAGTATATTTGTTCGATTTTGGGGTTCAGGCTGTTGGTTCTCAAAGACATTTCAAAGTTACAAACACCGATGATTTTATCTGGAGGATGGTCAAGGGATGCGTTCAACTCGGACTCGTCCCTGATATCAACAACACCGTCAATATGGTTCCTGTCGATCACGTCGCTCGCTGCACCGCACTGGCAGCCGTTGCGCCTCTCCCAGATGCTCCTCTATCTGTCCTCCATATCACAGCCCGTCCGCTGCCCACGTTCAACGACATGCTTTCTTCTTTAGCACAATACGGCTTCCCAACGGCACCTTGTGAATACCTCGTGTGGCGTCGCAAACTCGAACAGCACGTCATGGAAGTTGGTGATAATGCCCTCTTCCCGCTTCTTCACTTCGTGCTCGACGACCTCCCTACTAGCACCAAGTCTCCGGAGCTGGATGACTCGAACACGACTGCGTTATTGGAGAAGGCTGGATATGAATCGTCTTCGACTGTAGATGACGCCCTGATGGGATTATACCTTGCCTGGCTCGTACGGGCGGACTTCCTCCCTCTACCTTCTCTGCCCTCTCCCAAAAAGGCCCTGCCCGTCCTGGCCAACACGGGTGTGATCAGGGCGGCAGGTAGAACTGGGCTGTGAATTTTCTGTTTGTCGTGAATTAAAATCTTTGAAAAGATTACCAACAAGAATTAGGGAATCTTGGAAAATCCAAAATGTACTCTCTTGCTTTATTAGCTGTACGTATATTGCTTAGAACAGCCAGAAATGAAAGGCAGTGTTTCCTCGTTCAAGAAAGATTGGTCATTTCTTGTGGGTGGACAAACATAGTACATTTGGGTATGTACATAGGTTGTTCCACACCATGGACCATGGACCCGTTCCTTAAATAAATAAAATGTCGGTGAAGTAGATACGGTAGCAAAGGCGAAATTTTTTCTGGGATACTGTTTTTTTTCTTTTTTTTTTCTTCTTTTTTTCCTTTTTTTTCCTTTGTTATATATTGAAATGAAGTTTGAAGATCAAAAGGTTAGTCTCTGGAATTCCCAAGTTGTGTTCCTTGAGATCAGGACTCATGTCGTGGAGGCCGCACTATCCTCAACATTCAAGGATTGAGCGATGGAGCATCTTCCAATATTTCCCAGTCACCCGGGCTGGAGATAGCTGAGATATTACTGAAACTGGACTCGGATGCGGAACTCAAATGTGAGTCAGATGACTTGCGAGGGCGAAGAGAACGGAGTGAGAAGCAGGCCTCGCGGCTTGGAACAGCTTCATGGGAATGGGAGTGGGAATGCATATCTCTAGAAGTGGACGCTACGAGTTCTTGCTCTCGGACTGCGATACTGGGGACCGACAGAGAGTCGGAAATAGAAGAAGCGGTGCTAGAAATGGTTTTTTTGGACTCTTGGGCTGAATCTATCCGTCGCTTTTTTTGCAAGACCTGTTGAGAATACCCGGGAATGTTTTTCCCAGAGGTAGCAGCCATATCACCTCCAGTTAGCGACTCCCGCACTGTTTCCGTGCTGGCGACGCGCTTCAACTTGTTCTCGTGTTTTTGCTCGAGCCTTACAAGGTCCTCGCACTCACGCTGGTGGCGAGAAAGCATATCGTCCCAGAGCGTCTTGGGGCGAAGGCGAACTTGGGAATTTTTATTGTTGTTGTCGTAAACCCACTCCGTTGCAAGCATGGAGAAATATGTCACATCTTTCCATTCCCTGGTGACATTGCTATAGAATGCATGACGATGGACACCTTCGTTGCGGAAACCTCTGTTCAGAAATTAAATCCCAAGGGATACAGAAGAGAGTGAGGCCTTGGACTCACGCAGATGCTAAAAGTTCTAGAATGGGTAGCTTGTCCTCATTATCGACCACGATCGATTGAAGCCGATGACACTCGTGGCTGTTAAACGCAACCTCTGTCACGTCGTTGATTGCGTTTATGATAGCTCCTTTGTGGCGGAAGGCAGGATCGATATATAAGCCCATGCTGCACTCTCCCATATGCAGCGGGTCCAAAAAGTTTTGCGAGGCTGACAAGTAGATGAGCCCTATGGGTATGGGTGTGGTTTTCGATTCGTGCGCCCTGATTCTGTTGGATCGCAGTTCGTTCTGTAATCGGATAGCAGCATCGTGCATGAGAGCATCGAGATTTGGGCCGGCCGTATCGATGGGCGAAATGGTCTCCACATGTGATGGTGAGTTAGGTTGCAGTGACTCCAAGTGTTCCCGACCGAAATTTGATCCCGTGATGTCTACGAGTGCCGGTCTGAATGGATTATTCATGGCCCTGTAAAATTTGGGCGAGCTTTGCTGGATAAGAGGTACGGTGGATTCTTCTTCATCGGACTCTGACCAGTTGACGCAGTCGTCAACGGAAATGGAAGGGGAAGACGCCTGAGAATGATCAGAAATGAGAGACCCGGAAGCACGGTGGGGCATCTCCCTTCTGCGGAAGTTGAAGGGGGCATTCGGATCTTCCTCTGGTGGGAACACTTCCAATCCTTGGAGATCAGCCTGGAAGCAATTTTCCCACTGCTCTTGTTCTGAACGGGCACGAGGAGAGGGCATGGACGAAGTGCTGCCGAGAGAGTCATCGCCACTACTTTCGCTGAAATTGGCAGTGATGTAGGGAGAACTAAGATTAGAGGGGCTATGTGCGATACTGGATGGAGGTGACTAGAATCTCTTCTCAACAGGTGTAAAAGACTCTGGGTGAGAGTGGGTGACTCACAGTTGCTCTCGAGACGGACTGAGTTTCTTCCTCTAGTTCGCCTTCAGCATCTTCATCGGTCCCATCGTCCTGGTTGGATTCAGACGGTACGGCAGGAAGAGTTTCGATCATTATGACCCCAAAGTAATGTGCGCATCCCGCGAACGAAAGGAAGTCCTCAGGACCATAAGCTGTTTCCACAGTAGTTTTCTGCATTTCTCTAAAATAGGACTCGAGGAGGTCGATCTTGTCATCGAGACCATCGAGACCTCGCCCAACATACACCCTTTCAACCGCCTTGGGAGGGTTGGAAGAGTTTCGCACAGACATTACCTGAAAGAAGTGGGTGTCAGGAAGAAAGGAGGTAGATGGGCGCTAGTCACTGAAGGAGGAACTATATATACGCCACCAGTGGCTGCGAGGAGATAATAAAATTCCTCATGGCTACATCTAGATTCATGGTTACATCTAGATCGGATTTCCCAGAAGGTAAAGCGCGTACGATGTGATTATCATTGTTTGTTAAATGATTCTTTATGTCCCTTCCCTATTGTTCCTTTACATTGTATCTCAAACCGAAGATACCGAGCCCTTCGAAAGTATGTAGAGTGCCCAGCGAAAAACAGCAGATCTAGACGCCCACCCAGCGCTTCTGTTAGTAACTCCACAATATGAGCGCTTTATCACCCTTCATCAGATTCCGGTATTCCGATCTGTCACACACAGGTCAGGAACCTCAAGGTGGCTATATTAATTAGCGCCCAAATATAAACGTTCGGGTACAGCCTTCGGTAAATAGATGAATTCAGCCAGGTGACAATTAAACGCCCGTGGCCCTAGGAAAGCCATACGAATCCGCATGGGGATGACCAAACAAGGTTGAGCTTGAAGGCACGCAGTCCAGATGCAAGGGCATAACGCTTAACAGTGGTAACAAGGCATGTACACGCATATCATATTCGTAGTATGGTGATGGGAGAATAAAGGTGACAACAACACAACGTAACATATGCTCACTAGGAATTCAGTACTGTTAGTGATTCCCAAGGGGACGGTGTGAGAAAGATGACGGACGAATGTGAGAGCAGCACCCTTGGTCTTCTTTTCTCCACCAAGTTCGAAGCTGCAGATGGATTCAGCGATGCAGCGTAGAGAAGGGAAGGAAAAACCACGCACTGCTTGCAGCGCTTCAACGATAGCTGCATTTTGTATTTGCACACTGTGCATTCCAATCGTAGCACAACCTTCTTCGTTGTCTTCGCCTAAAGAACATGGACCAATTAGTTAATATTGAAGTTAGGTCGAAGAGATATGATACACGCCTTCTTGTGGAAGACAGGCTTCGTCTGACCACCATAACCCGACTGCTTCCTGTCATAACGGCGCTTTCCTTGCGCGAACTTGGAATCTTTGCCCTTCTTGTATTGGGTCACCTTATGGAGCCTGAATCGATACCGCTTTCCGTGAGCATAGAATCTTCGAAGGTCTACAGGGGACGTACGTGTGCTTCTTGCATGCTTTGCCTTTGCAGTCTGATCCATGGAACGTTCAAGCTATCCATATGCTTTTATCAAGGCACTCACAGGTCTTGCGATTTCTAAGATTCAGTATCAGCAATATATTCTTGGGGCATGGAAGAGAATACGCACTTGGGAATGTTGACCATCTTGCTGGCGACGACGACGAGGGCCTTGACTTTACTGGATTGTGTTGACCGTCCGGTTCGGGAATCGCCGAGCACGGTGTGCTGTACAGTTTTACAGAATAAGGTTTGCCATGCCGCATTTTGCCGATATCGGAACTCGATCGGACCGTTTGCCTTCCCAAGAACTGGTTTGTACGTTCTTCCTCTTCCATATATCCCCAAGCCGTACTTATTAATTTCTGTTAATGACAAGATCGAAATTACAGTTTCACCTTTATTTATTTAAATTTCCTGGAAGATGAAATCCAGTAGAGCACTGAACGCTGTTCCGGGCCCCATGATGCTGCTCGTGCCCTCCACGTTCTTGTTCAACCTTTGCCACGAATTCTCATACACCTCGCGGGAAAATTTACCGAAAGTGGTGTAGTCATGATTGCGCTGGCCACCAACGCGAGAATCACACTCTACAACGTAGGCCATGGCCTCCTCGTTTTGGAGGAACGCTGTCGTTTTTGGGTTAGGCCTCTTGTATTTCAAATTCTGGAGGACTTTCTCGTAGCGATCCTTTGTATATTGGGATGGGCCCAGTCTCGACCACCAATCCGCGTGCGTCAGAGCCGTGAGGTTGGCCAACTTTTGTTGCGCAAAAAAGACAACCTGAAGGCGGTTCAGATCAGCAACCTTCTCATCCGGCTAATTCGCAGTAAGAAAAATTCCTTCAAATTAGATTTGGAAGGTTCACTCACGAATTGGAATAGGTTGATATATATACTCCACGAGCGCGTTGACCTTTTTTTGTTCCGCCTCCAATGCATCTTCCGGAATTGCACATCCGTGCTCTCCTTGAGTGACATCAAATGGTTCGTGAGGGATTCCACCTAGGAGTTCATCGCTTCGTTTTTCAATTCCAAATCCAATATCCTTTTTGCCGATGCGTTGTCCAGCGTAGTGGACCCCGCTCCGAACTCGTTCCTCCCTTTCTCTCCGTCTTTCCTCCCGTTCTAGCTCCCGTTCCTCTCGTTCCTTCCTACGTTCTTCCCTCTCATGCTCTCGTTCTTGAAGCTCACGCACACGCACACCTTTCTCCTGCTCCCGTTCCATCCTCTCCTGTCGGCGTTCCTCTCGGTCTTTCCTTCTCTCCTCTAGCAGATCCATGCTCTCAGAGTTCGACGGACGGTACCAGGACGACGGCCTAGTATGTCTATCATTTCCTTCTCCCTTTGGAGGCCTCGCGCCGCCGAGGATCGATGGTGGCGGGCTTGGGGCTAGGGGTGGCGCTGGGATCGGCTGAAACCAAGGTAGTTGCGGTAACCCTGGCTTGAACGGGCATCGGTTGATTTCCTTTCCTCTTTGTTAATCCAAATCCTGGTCAGATTGCTCCTTCGCCAATCGTATCGCGCGCTTTCTGGCATTGTCGAACTGGAAACCCATCGAAGTTCCAGAGCTTTCAACATGAGTCGGAAGACTTATGCTCAAGGAGCCCGATGATTCCAAAGAATCTGGGATTTGGAAAAGACGCCGTCCTCGCACGGCGTCTGCACGGCGGCAACATCCGAAATGGGGCACGTGCTATGTTCTTCCTCGTGAGCGCTCCGTTGTGCGGCCCCTCCTACACATCTAAGTTTTTATGTGATGAATGTCATTTAAAAAGTACAGTAATTGAGCAGGGTTTGTACATATAAACTACATAAAGCACTTGAGGGACACGATTAATGTGTAAGCATTGCTACCACCTGGCACCA
>Ga0307517_10002429_pt1 | contig 29819 bp, 33 predicted proteins | sample 23_EM_MG_FD_194515 | JGI IMG/M metagenome (GOLD analysis project Ga0307517, IMG submission 194515) | Populus trichocarpa ectomycorrhiza microbial communities from riparian zone in the Pacific Northwest, United States - 23_EM | ecosystem: Host-associated > Plants > Roots > Unclassified | place... | reverse complement strand
CATCCGCCCTGCGTTGACCCCACGCGTGATAATATCAGCTACAACCGAGGGTCGACTCGATCTCAATCACGTAAACCCCCTAACTCAGTCCCACCCCACAGGCGATAAATCCCACTGAAACCCGCCAAGTGCAGTTTGGACGAAAGGTCGTGCCGGTCCAAGCGACGCGCGGCGAGGAAGCTATCTAATAGGCACCAAGTTGAGATCAATCTTCGAGGGGGGTGGCGGCGGAGAGTAGGGAGGCCCAGTACTCAGCGCTCAGCCCCCATGCCTGATATCGAAAGTGGCATGTACAAATCGCCGCTGCGGGTTCCGTTGAGACTCTTGCAACCTCCATTATTAGACTTCCGTCACAGAAAGGGGGTGTTTAAGAGGTCTTTATAAACACGAGAATACATCGATGGGAGTTTGAACGGAACGACATCCTCCAGGGTTCCACGGAGCAAACAAATAACACGCAGGTCGTCCCATGTCATGTCCATGCACGCCACACACCTAATCAGTGCGCCTCTTGCCAGGAACGAGGGCCCAAAGGACCAGAAGGAGACCAATCATCCCAATCAACCTTGGAATAAATTTCAGAATAACAGGAGGGAGCCCGACCGCGATGATCTCACTTACAAAGGGTGTAGAGTCCAGATACCCGTACTGGCCGCCAGCGCACCGGTCATAAATGGGATGGCCGCAGAGCCGGCTTGACCGAGGCCAGCGATCCACCCAATCGATCCTGAGAATCAGTGTTTAGAAAATCGAAATCGTTTGAGAGTGGGAACCGACCCGTCAGCAGTAAATGCGGTAGGATGCGAGCAGCATGGTTCATCACGATTGGGTAGATTGGGCCGAGCTTGGGTTCATCAGATCAATGTCAACCCACGGGCTTAACCCTCAACGTGGTTTCAAACGTACAAGCACGCCAACAATCGAGACCGTCACGGCGTTCCCAATCAAGGACGGTACTCTCCAAATGACAACCTCGAGCCTGCGCTCAAGGGTAAATAATCAGACTAGTTGGGGTTTGGGGTACTCACCCCAACGCCAGCAGGGAGTATAAGAAGATGGCCCGTCGTTCGCCAATCTTGGATCCCGTTAGTCGATGATTCAGTCAAGGAAGGCAACGGACTACCTTGCTATTCACCCACAACAGCGCAACACGACCAAATGTCAAGCCTCCGAAGAAACCAGAGGAAATATAACCCGAGGATGGTCCACCGCCCCGGACTTGAATGATGTACGTAACGATCCAGCCACCGATTGTGACTTCCACCCTGGATGATGCACGCTCAGTTCAAGCCCGGTGGACTCTACGTGGAAAGCATACCCGACATAGATCAGGATGAAGAACGCCATCAGATGTACCGCCCGCAGGCGATATATTTGACGATATATGCTGTGTTCACCAGCCTCTGCATCCTCCGAGTATTGTCCGATCTCCTGCAGACACTCTACAGTGCAGCTCAGTTGAACGTTCACGGCGCCGACTAAACGAGAAATTCACCCTCTTGTGTTTTGAAACGAAATATCGCCGCTGCCAGAACTGCGCTGGCGATCGCAAGGCCGAGCGAAGAGAAGTAGTGGTAGGACCAATGCCTCATGGTAGAAAACTGGGTCGAGACCAACGGCGCGGAGAAAGCTCCGAGACCTAGTGGGGGTTAACGTTATACTCAGCAGGCCAGAAGTCATCACCCTGACCGTATACGGCATGTAACACACCCATTCGCACCTCTTTGTGGTTATCGAGGGAGGCGACATAGCCATTGGCCTGCGCGTCCTGGGGAAATTTTCAGAAGTAGTAGAGTATGTCTACCTCTGTGAAATGCAGACCTGAACAGCCATGCCGAAACCATTCAGGACGGGGGCGATGACGAAAAGGGGGAATGGAGGGGCAGGAGCCTGGATGCTATAGGCGATCGCCTGACAGATGGGGCCTTGAGTCAAAGATGAATAGGAGTATACTCGGTCATACGGCACTACTTGCCTATTACCATCAACTGAAATCCGGTGCGCGCGAGTCAGAATTACGAATTGCGGCCAGACGATGATTTACACTCACTTTACCAAATCCCACCTTGTATGTGAGAACGACGTTTGCGGCTGCCCCAGCAACGAACCCCTAGCGAAGATCCTAAGCTGCTGCTTTTTTTTTTCACCCAGTATACTTACTACGCAGTTGACGATGAAGATGAGAGAGACGAGCGTGAAGTTAACCTGCGAGCGATCGGATAAGAATGGAAAAAAAGAGGTCGCAACCGAGCTTACATTGTAGTAGCGCTGAATCCTTGGGATCAGAGGGCCGTTCGTGCCATCGTTCCAACCAGCGAGGAACAGAGCGAGACACAAGCAAGCATATTGAACTTCGAGCCATCTTCGTCCTTTTTTAGAGACCTTCGTCACCCGGTTTCTCCTGGTGGAAGATCCTTCCGAATCGCCGCCCCGCACACTAGCAACGCCTTTAGCATCTGGCTCAGCGTCAGCCTGTTTTACCCGGCGCAATTCGATAGATGGACGGGGAGAAGGGACATGATGAACACTGGTGAACGAACGAGCTGCCTGGTGCTCGATCCCGCTCGTGAGAGTCATAGCGGGATGCAAGAAAAAAGGACAATTGGGAGGTCCATCGGCTTATATCCCCAGCGGGGAGCCAAAACGTAAGTTTTGGAAGGTTTTTGCTGATGGACGCTACCGACGAGAGGCTGCGGTGAATTTTCGGAAAAACCCCATCGGACACGCAACTGACCAAGGCGTGACAGCGGGTTGAGACGTGTCCCTTGAGAGCCAAAATCTACTTAACCCTCTCCAACTCGTGGCCTTTACTCAACAAACGGTTCGCAGACGACATGGCCGCACCAGTCGAGAAACTACCACCGGGTTGGGACGCAGAGTGGTAAATTTGCCTCGCATATCTTTCAGAGGAATCCTTTTTTTGAGATTTATCCACGCTCAGGGACCAGACCCATCAGAGATACATCTTCATTGGTGCGTCCGTTTCAGATAGAGATGGTCTCATGAAGTCTCATTCCCAATCAGAAACCGCGACGGGCCATACGCAATGGGAACCTCCCGAGCTCGGACCAGCCGTGCCAATCGATGACTTGCACTCTACCGGGACCCAACCGCATCCCACGAAACGTCGACAATACGCTGCCGGACAAACCCAAGCCTATTACGGCGCCTCAGATCCTACTGCAGCTGGATATACAACCGGCGGACCTCCCACGCAACTCTTCACTCCTGGTCTCGCTGGGGACAATCAATTCCAGCAACAGCAGCAGCAAGCGCAGAGTGGATACTACGGTCAGCAGCCACAGCAGCCTGGGTACGCCGATGGAGGTTATGCCCAACAGCCCGTGTACACCCAGCAACAACCAGTCACCAACCTTTCTGACCAATTCAGCCAACTTAATGTCGCTGGGCAGAAGGGACTCCGTCTTCAAACCACCAACCTACTCACATCTCCTCCTGATCCACGAGAGTTGCAACAGCCACCGCCAGAAGTCATTCTGCCTCCGAACGCGACTTTGACCACTTCACCGTTCTCCAACGCCCACCCATCATATCAGCGTTCAACCATCAATGCTATTCCGACCACCCACGCACTCCTCAACAAGGCGAAACTCCCCCTTGCCCTCGTGATTACCCCATACCGTTCGGTAAAAGAGGGCGAGGAACCTGTTCCAATTGTCACCGATACAGTCATTGCCCGGTGTCGGAGATGCAGAACATATATCAATCCGTTCGTTCAATTCATTGACAACGGAAATCGTTGGAGGTGTTGCATGTGTTCTATGTCCAACGAGGTCCCTCAGTTGTTTGATTGGGACCAGCAAAGGAACCAGCCCGGAGATAGGTGGGCTCGTGCTGAGCTGAATTACTCGGTCGTGGAGTTCGTCGCTCCCACTGAGTATATGGTTCGACCTCCTCAGCCAGCTGTGTACGTGTTCTTGATCGATGTCAGCCACGCTGCAATCCAGTCTGGTCCGCGGGTTCTTGTTCTCTGCTGTTCCTTGCGAGAAATTAATTACGGTTTCAGGTATGGTCGCAACTGCTACTCGAACGCTTTTGGAGAACCTGGACCGCATCCCCAACGACGACGACAGGACGAAGGTATCCATTCTGGCTTTCGACACCTCCCTGTATTTCTTCTCTATCCAGGTTGGTGGCCTCCCTCTCCTCCACGTCGCTCCCTGATAGCTCCTGCAGCCCGAATCTACCGAGTCAACAATGTTGGTCGTTTCCGATATCGACGACGTGTTCCTGCCAAAGCCCAACGATTTGTTGGTCAATCTTACTGAATCACGAGCCGCTCTTGAGGCGCTCCTTGGGAAGTTGAACGATATGTTTGCGGAAAACCACGTCATCGGCAGCGCATTGGGTCCTGCCCTTCAGGCCGGGTTTAAGCTTATGGTGGGTTCCATTCAATGCCCTGCTGCCCAAATGTATTAAACCTGAAGCGGGTGTAGTCTCCCATTGGTGGTAAAATCGTTGCCTTGACCGCCAGCTTGCCGAGCGTTGGTGCTGGTGCTCTCAAGAGCCGAGAGGATCCCAAAATTCTTGGAACGGCAAAGGTCAGATCCCGTTGTGAAACCCTCCCGGAGCGGATCCTCACAAAAGCGATCAGGAATCGACGTTACTCCAAGCGGCGTCTCCGTTCTACAAGATGTTCGCCATCGAATGCTCCAGGGCGCAGGTGTCAGTAGACATGTTCCTGTTTAGCTCTTCGTATCAGGACGTTGCAACTCTTGGTAGGGCTTTGCGCGGCTTCTATCATCTAGGTACTCATCGTTGGGTTTAGCGTATCTCCCCCATTATACTTCTGGTCAGACCTACTTCTACCCAGCGTTCAACGCCTCGCGTTCGGAAGATGCTATCAAGTTTGCTCACGAATTTGGCGGTGTGTTGGCGATGCCAATCATGTTGGAGGCTGTCATGCGTGTCCGTGCTTCTCGAGGTCTCCGAATGGCTTCCTTCCACGGCAACTTCTTCGTTCGCTCCACCGATCTTTTGGCTATGCCCGCAGTCCCTCAAGATCAGGGATACGTCATCGAGGTTCAAATCGAGGAAACCATCACGGCTCCGTTCGTCGTGTTCCAGACTGCTGTTCTCCATACCACGTGTCACGGCGAGAGACGTATCCGCGTCGCTACCTCTGCTGTCCCGACAACGACCAGCTTGTCGGAGGTCTTTGCTTCCGCTGACCAAGTCGCGCTGGCTACGTACTTTGCCAACAAGGCTGTCGAGAAGTCCCTCACTCACAAGCTGGAAGACAGTCGTGATGCGTTGTACAGCAGGATGGTGGAGATCTTGACTGCTTACAAGAGTAGTATGACGGCTGCAGGTTCCGGAGCAAGCGCGCAATTGGCGCTCTGTGAAAATATGAAGATGCTGCCTGTGTTAGTTCTCGGTTTGGTGAAGAACGTAAGGGGTTTCTATCTCGATCTCGACGGGTTTCGATGACCGAGGCTTGTTTTTCCGGGTAGGTTGGAATCAGGCAGAGCGCGCAAATACCTCCAGACCTCAGAGCTTATGCTCAGGCGTTGTTGACCACCCTCCCCTCCCAGTCTTTGGTCCCTTATCTCTACCCATCTTTCTACTCTCTCCATAATATGCCTGCTGAGGTGCGTTTCCTCCCGAGCGGGTGTTGTGACGGAAACGCCGATTAATGGCGATCGACAGTGTGGAACCGTTGGGGAGCAAGGTATCATCATGCCTCCACCCCTGCCTCTGACGTCCGAGCGACTGGAGAGGCACGGATTGTACATCATTGAAGACGGTCAAACTATGTTCTTGTGGGTTGGGCGGGACGCAGTCCCGCAATTGATCATGGACGTCTTCAACCTTCCAAGTTACGAGGTCCTACGTGGTGGAAAGGTGCGAGCTTTTTCACAGGGGTTCCCTTGTTGCTGATGCAATTCCTGGGACAGTCTACTCTTCCACTATTGGACAACCCCTTCTCTGAGCGCGTCAATGCTATCGTCCAGAAGACGAGAGAGATGAGGAGGGGTGTATATTATCCCCATCTGTATATCGTCAAAGAGGACGGAGAACCTCCCCTGAGGTTGTGGGCGCTCAGTAACTTGATTCAGGATCGTGCCGACGTTCTTCCAAGTTACCAACAATACATCAACCAGTTAAAGGACAGGGTGAGTGCTCCAACGGATCCAAAAGAGAATCTACTGACCGATTATCTTCTCCAGGTCAACGGTGCCAGCTACTGAGGGTTGTTCATGTACGAGTTAGATAGAAATCGATGTTCTCGGGTTGGTAATTCAGTCTCACGCATATTTTGAAGGCGAGATGTGACGATATCGTTCTTCGCGCGTCAGGACAATACCGTATGGGGCACGTAAAATGTCTTGCAAAAAGTACAGTAAATTATGGACAGGACACGACGATATAGCAAGAAATATAGAATGGATGGCAGATATGCTTAGACCTCTTGGCTGGCCTCCTCCTTCCTATTCTTGGTCTTGGCTGGGAGGAGCTCGGAGGCAATGTGTGGAACGACACCACCCTGGGAGATGACAACATTTCCTATTGCAAGCTGTGAGCGCAAAGATCGAGCCCGAGTCTGGGATGACAACATACCGAGCAGCTTGTGTAGCTCTTCATCGTTCCTGATAGCCAACTGTAGGTGCCTTGGGATGATACGTTGCTTCTTGTTGTCACGAGCCGCATTGCCGGCCAACTCGAGGATCTCAGCAGCCAAGTACTCCAAGACGGCAGCGAGATAAACTACGTGTGAAATCAAGTGAGTCAAGGTTTGTCGGTGGATATTTGGTTATCACACACCTGGGGCACCAGCGCCGACACGCTGGGCGTAGTTGCCCTTCTTCAAGAGACGGTGAATACGACCAACAGGGAACTGGAGGCCGGCCTTCGAGGATCGGGAGATGGACTTTCCATCAGCGCCACCCTTACCGCCAGTCGAGGACTTTCCGGCTTTTCCTGTACGCGTAATTCGGTAAGACGCGAGTAAACATGCAAGGTCCGATGCGAATATACGGCACCTTTTCCGCTCTATATAAACCAGGCAAGATTGAGCAACGCTACACGTGGCGTATGGAGTTTGCACGTACCATAGCGTTATTCAAAGGTTTTGAGGGGGGTTACAGCGAGGGAGGGTGGTGGTGGTAGAGGGAAGAAAGGGGACGTGACTGAATCCCCCCGTTGTCGCTTGTTTATATGGAAAGGGAGCAAACAGCACGTGATCGGTCATGCTTCGATCGGTGCTTTCCTCTCGGCCGCTGGCAAGGCGTACCATCCACCCCAGGCACGCGTATTCGACTGCCAACCCGGTCAAGGATGAATTGCCACCACTACCCATCCTCCAAAAACCGCTAGGAGTCAAAGAGCGGCCCACAACACTGGCCAAGACATGGGAAGAGCGGAGGGCTGACCTCCTCAACCAGGAGAAACGGCTTGAACAACGGAGGCACTTGCGAGTTGAAACTGGTTCAGTCTCAGGAACCTCACTTTGTCTGACATTTAGACCCCAGGGTAAAGGAGGCAACCAAGGGTTACTTCCACGACCTGAACGCCACCCGGAAGTACGGAGGTAAAACATGGATAGCTCCGTCCAAAATGATTCGCCAAGAGGTCAGCACCCTTACCACAGTTTGAATGATACCACTGCCTTCAAACACTTGTTTCGTAGGCTGCCCTCTACTTTCCGGATATTGTAGGGAAGACTCTCGACAAGGGGAACACTGCCCACACAACTCACCTGTGTCAGGGGAAGATCTCCGTGATCTCGATGCTCTCGACGAAAATATCGGAGGTGTGCCAGGCATTTACTCTTCCCAACCCCTTCTTCTCAGGCTCGCACATTCTTCGCAGGTTCAGACGGCTTCGTTCGTGAGCCCAACAAACGAGGTGTTCCTGTCCAACCCGAACTACCGGTTTATCCAGGTCAACCTACAAGAGAACCTTCTCAAATCGTTGCTAGTCTCCATGTTCTTGTCATCTCTGCGGCAGACAATACCGGCAGAATTGCAACCCACATATCTCGTTTCGAGCCAGAACATGGAATATGTGCGGGATACCCTGGGCATGGTGAACAAGCACATTGGGTATGTTTACTTGCTGGATGAGCACCTCAAAGTCCGGTGGGCGGCGTGTGGGGATGCGAAGTTGGAGGAATCAGACGCGTTGCGGACATCCGTTGGTGTATTGCTTAATAGATTAGAGAAGACTGCGAAGTCCTAATACATCCCCCCTCCCTGTGGCGTGCTTTACTGCCTGCCTGTGTCTGCTCGCGCAAGAAGGCCTGGCAAGATAATGAATGCATGTTTTGCCTTCAATGGTATCGCGTGGGATCTCGTTCCATCGCGTCGTGTCAAGTCGCACATTCTGCTGGGTTAGTTAATATCGGATGGCCGGTAGTGGTTCAGCGCGAATGTTAGACAGGTCCGTAGACTCGTCCTTCTCCGAATCTAGTTCGCCAACAAGCACACTTTACGAGTCACGTTAGACCAACCAGAACACAGGAGTTTTGCGGAACTCACATTTGGTCACCCTTCACAAGATAGAGTCCTAGAGGGATCTCTTCAACTGGTTCGTCGGTACTGTACACTCGCTCCCTGGAGTCGGAAAGAACGACGTTCGACTTTTGGTCATAACCGGCCAAAGTTCCCTGCGGAACGGGTTGTCACTTGATCGATGATTAACGTAGATTGTTGGGATGGCTCACGATTATGACGCGTCCATCCTGGAGAATGACCAGGACTCGACCTAACGGGAGGGAGGATCAGAGCGCGCATAGAGTCGTAATGGACTGCATACGGTCGACGTAGCCCTGGAGACTGGACATAGATAATCGCAGAACAACTGACTGAGGAAAATTGGGTGACGGGGGTTTTCGCATAAGCAGTGAGCGACACTCGAGATAATGGAGTGCAACTTACAACGGTTCGTCGCCTGGTCGTCTGTCTCTCCTCAAGAGCTTACTGCCGACGGGGATTGGCGTCGGTGTCTGAAGCCCTCAGGGGTGTCGCGGTCGTAGGGTGCAGGCGGCGTTACTGGTTTCCTAACTGGGCAGCGGAGCCCCGGCTACGGGTTACCCGTCAACGTACAACATACATAAATGACAACTAGCCACGGTCTAATCGCACAGAATATACAAAAGTCACCGGTACAGCAACGCGTCGGCATGGGGTTTGATATCATGCCACAGCACGCCCCATTTCAGAGTCGGTGGGCGTCGCCCATTCTCAGACTACCTCGATATCATAAGAAAGATTAAGGGTAGCCGGATCTGATAATGTTCACTGAGGGAAATTGCATGTGTATCTATTACCCAGCAATAAAGCTTGCCCATGGTGGGCACGCGTCGCCCGCGGTCAAGATGTTGATGCAGTGGGGATAGCCGGCGGAGCACGAGATCAACCCATGCATGGGTGGTGAAAATCACCAACAGAGAGGTGATGCAAAGACGGTGTGACAAGAACAGAGTGGGTGAGGCGACTGGTAGCCTGAGAACCCTGCAAGGGCAATGAGGGAGGGTGAGTGAAGAACATGGATAGCGCACACATCCAGCAGGAAACACCACTCATACGAGGCAGGCAGGTTATGTTGTTATGCGCGTTTCCGTGCTATTTCCGTGGGACCCTAGAGACCGTGTTAGCTCTCTCCGACAACTTGATGGGTGCGGGAACAACCAAAGAATTTGCCGGCTCTTCGGGGTTCTTGGATACCTCAGCCGGTTGTTCGAGATTCTGGGATGCGATGTTACATATTGAAACCATCGCCGGTGATGGTACGACGTGTCTTACAGCAAACTGCTGTAAGTGCTTCTTCCATCAGTCCCTCGAAGTATACCGAGCTGAGCCTTGGTCCCGTTAAGGTTTGCAGTATACCGTTTTTGCTTGCATATATCCATGGTTGTGGTGAGCAGTGGGCCGGGGTTTCCTGTCCCTATGGCACACCCAGAGACATTGAAGGTGCACAGTTCCCTGTCTTCGCTGCCTAGGGTAGGGTCGAGATCGGGAGGCGGTGGGCTACCTGGTGGCGGGGGGAGGTAGAGATACGCGTCAGGATTTATAAGCGACAAATGCGTGGGGAACCTGGAAACCGAGATACAATAGCGAGGAAAGGGGCATCAATTGGATATTGAGAGCCTATGGTTGGGACAGAGACGACGTCGGCTCGAAGCTTCGGAGGCAAATATGTACCAGAGTCCAGACCTAGGGGTTACGAAAAATCGACAGTGCAAAAAGCTGTTCGCGATCTGAAACGCACTTCCCACGTTTTGCTATCCTTCTAACTTAACTTGTCGCTTCCGCCTCTCCTTCCCGCCACTCTCCGTCATCGGCACCGTCGCTCTCTACCTTTGCTCTCGTTCCGTACACGCATACAGCCATGTCCGCTCAACAGCCTGCCGACCGGGATTTTGAAAAGGAACCATTCGTCGAGCCAGCCGATCAGCTCTTGTCCGCACAGAAGGACGTGAACGACGATTTGCCTGCCCCAGTCTCCGCCCAGGTTCCCCGACCCAAGCCAAAAATCTCTGCTGCCGCTATCATCCCCGTCTGGATTGTCCTCTCGTCCGCGGTTATTCTGTACAACAAACACTTGTACAGCACGCTCAACTTCCGTTACCCCGTCTTCCTTGTTACATGGCATCTCACCTTCGCCGTAAGCCCACCCCTCAGTGACTCTGACCTGTCTGACTCGCAATAGGCCATCGGCACACGCGTTTTACAACGCACCACTCACCTTTTGGATGGAGCAAAGGACATCCATATCACTAAGGATATGTTTGTCCGCTCCATCCTCCCCATCGGCATCCTGTTCAGCGCGAGCTTGATCCTGAGTAACACTGCTTACCTCTACCTCAGCGTTGCCTACATTCAAATGCTCAAGGTGCGCTCACCTTGATGACCAGATACTACGCTTTCTGACTCCTCAACACCCAGGCCTTCACCCCTGTCGCCATTCTCCTGATCTCTTGGACGTTCCGCATACAAGAGCCTAACAAAAAGCTCGCCGTCATTGTCTTCATGATTTCCACTGGTGTCGCCCTCACCTCCCACGGAGAACTAAACTTCAACCTCGTTGGATTCGTCACCCAAGCTGCTGCCGTCGCCGTAAGCAATTTCAACACACGCGTAGCGTTACCGAATTACTCAACTTTTACAGTTCGAGGCCTCGCGACTTGTCATGATTCAACTTCTCCTCCATGGGCTCAAAATGGACCCTCTCGTTTCTCTTCATTATTATGCACCGGTTTGCGCGCTCATCAACTCCCTCGTCCTCCCTTTCACCGAAGGACTCGCACCCTTCTATGAATTGGCTCGTATTGGACCTTTGATCCTTATTTCCAACGCTTCCGTCGCTTTCTTGCTCAACGTCGCTGCTGTATTCCTGGTAGGAGCCGGAAGCGGGTTGGTTCTGACACTTGCTGGTGTTTTCAAGGTAAGCCTAGCCGAATACCATACGTGTCAACCCCTGACAGTTCGGCACCTTCCAGGACATCTTGTTGATTACGGGCTCCGTACTCCTGTTTGGGGCCCAAATCACACCCCTACAAGTCTTTGGGTACTCTGTGGCACTTGGTGGCCTTGTCTTGTTTAAAACTTCTGGAAGCAAATGATGGCCATGACCCCACCCCTAGTAGATATGAGACCGTAGATACAGCCATTCGTTAGATTGATTTGCGCATGTAGACGTACAATAATACTTATATGCATTGACTTGTGTTCCCATACCAAGCCACCATCAGCATCAGCGCCCCTATGCGGAAACCCCTGGCGACTGAGGCATCGCAATACAATCCTGCTTATTTCTCAAAGGCTTCCTTAACCGCTTGAGCCATCTCACCGAGGGTCTCGAATTCGAAGGTGGGGATAACGGAGTCGACGAACCCGACAGAGGCGCTTTCACGGTTTATGTAGGAAGACGACATGCCTAGGGATTGTGCGGGGACATGGTCGTGCATCAAGCTCTGCAATGGAGCAGAGGTCATTGACGCCCTACATTACCGTCCGAGGAAACAGACGGCCTACCTGGGCAGTCGATAAGACTTGACCTTTTACTATCCCGTAGTTTTCTTTGATCACTTTCAAGGCGTAAACAAAGTTGGCAGGGTCCGGCTTGTACGACCCGATGTCCTGCGCGGTGCATACCTGGTCGAACGTGAACTTGCCCGCCTCGAGTTTTTCCCTCGTGAAGGCGAAGGAGGTCCGATCGACATTGGAGAGGACAACGAGCTTGTAGCACTTCGAGAGCTCAGCGAGAGCGTCGCTGGAATCAGGGAAAACCGGCCAGTCTTTGATAGATTGGCCGAATGCCGCACACTCTTCTTTTGTGGCTTTGACTGATTTGGGGTTCAGGGACGTGACCAACGAATCCAGAAGAGGTTCGGACTCACCCTTTAAATCTTGAGCGAGATGCTCGTAGGCATGAGTGAGAATCTCAGAGTAGAGCATCGTGGGGTGCTCTGCTTGGAGTGCAAGTTCGATGGTGCCAAGTTGAGTTAGAATTTGGCTCCGAGATGGTTTTTCATCAAGCTGAGATGTCAAGGGTTGTAGGGCATTGTGCATCCCTGTTTCCCAGTCCTATCGCGAGAAGATGAGATCAGGGTCGGGCTCGCGGACGGAGAGTAAAGATCCAACGGACACATAGGGTCCCATAGACATCAAATACGAGGGCCTTGAAATCGGAAAGCCGAGGCGACATGTCAGAGACAAAACAAAGGGCACGTTGAGGGGGGAATCCTCAAGGGAGCTTCGGGTTTGAATACTACGAAGTGGTGTCGGTTCCGGGGGGGATGGATTCACCAGACTCATCTTTCGTAAAATCCGACCAGCCTGGCTCTGCAACCGTGGGAGGATGTAAAGTCCGATCAACTTCCCTTTTTGGGTCACATGGACACGCAACTCGAACCCAGGCTTACACGCCCTCTCACCCTCGATATCTCACCCCGTAGGCTTTCGTTGCAAGATGTCTGCATCAGAACAGAGCAACACCGGGAACTTCGGTTCGGAGACGAGTAGCCTCTACGCCGTGATTGATAAGCACAAGTGAGGGGATTTCAAGTTCTGCCAGGATGCATCATAGAACTCGCAGTTTCTGGATATTTCGTTTGTGAAGCGTCCACGGGTTGAACCTCACCATACCGGAGGACGCAAAGGTTGTTATCAAACCTTGGGACGAGAGAGAGGATACCTCAAAATATGCCGACTCGAACGTCGATGATCAGGTGAGCATATCCCACTACCTATACCCCTTGCTTTCCTGCTGATAGAAACGACCCCCCAGGTGGTCATACACATACCGTTCACCCAGAACGTTCGCCTGAGATCTATATCACTTAAACTCGGTACACCGCAGACCGGCACCGATGTTTTCGTGAGTGGCTGATCCATGTTCATACGTAGGTCGAGGGGAACTGGCCCCACGCCATCTGCGAATCTACGCCAACCACGCCACGATCGTGGATTTCGAGGACGCGGAAGTTACAAAACCCCAACTAAACGTCACCCTGCAAGAGGGCGAAGTGGGAGTCATTGAATATCCCTTGAATACCCCGACCTTTGCCAACATCCACTCCCTCTCGGTCTTCTTTGTAAGTCCCATCTCCAAGTAGAATAATCATCTCAAGTTTTCGTGTCAGGGCGAAGCTGTTGGAGGCGAAGTGACGCGATTGTATTATATCGGCTTCAGGGGAGACACCCGGACACCCAGGAAAGAAGGTCATAGTAAATTAGAAATCCCCGCCGCTAACGCAGCGGATGCCTCCTTGACCGACCGTCTGCAAGAGAAGGCGAACGGACAACAGACGACAGCGAGGTAACAGTAAACCTTTATCGGTGTAGGACGCTCTGGTGCGACTAGATGTCTGTATTGGCGATACTCCACGTGCGCCGGCGTCGACTAATCAATATGGTTATCTATGATGTCCATGCGGAAGGGGGAAGGAAAGCGGGATGAATGCCACATATCCTTCGACGTCTAGGCTTATCGACCCGAGAGAACCTCCCGGATGGATTGCGCGATGGCTCTGGCATCGATGAGCACAATTTGACGGAACGTGCTTGCATCCGCTGGGTGTATGATCGGTGGTAGGGAAGAGTCGGTGTGTTTCCTGGAGACGGGTTAGATTGGCGCCGAGATGGTGACTGTAGGAAGGAAAATTCACTTGTCCGACCACCAGGCAACGTAATTCAGTCCAGTGGAAGTTGCGGGGAGTTCCACATCGCGTGTAAATGTCCCCGCTGGCCAAAACTCGAAGACCGTAGAGCGAGGTGAATGTTTCATGTAAATGCTGTCGAATAGGTGTTCTCCGTAAACTCCCAACACAACCTAAAGAGGAGCGTGTGCATAAGATGGGCGATATCGAAAGAGGGGGAAATGGTACGCACTGTCGACCTGAGAATAGCGGGGAGCTTGTCTTGCCACGGAGCTGAGTGCTGAACGATCTCGACAGTGCATTTGGTGTCACGAGCCAGCTTTTCTAGCTCCTTCACAAGCACGTCGTGATCCTCCGGTTTCAGTGTCGGGCCAGAGTCAACGTCCTGTCGGCTGATGTATGTGATGACGGCTTCGTTGAAATTTTCGGTCACTCGCATGACACGAGATAGCCCGGAACGCACTGGTTCCCACCAATTCTTCGATGCCGTCAAGCTTTTGAACGGGGCCGACCAGTATGGGAGTCCAGTTCCGGAGGACGCCTTCGCAGCGGCCTCGCGGTCTGCAATGACGACTCGCTCCAGGACGTAAGGAATCTGACTTTCGTGAAAGTCCAGCCAATCATGGTAATACATGATCCCGGTAGAAGGTAGGAGTGACTTCGTCAGAGAGTGGGGGAGGCCCACTTGGGTGCGTGTCCTCGGTATGAGTTCATCAGCCCCGTCTTCTTTTTCTCGGAGCGGTTGCGGGTCGGAGAAGTAGGTTATCCGAGGGTAGGCGATTCTAGAGGGGAATGCGAGTGTGGTAGCCCCATCTGAAGTTATCTCGGTGTCGAGACTACTATACGTCCTCAGGAGCGAGATCACGGTCCATGAGTCTTGGTCTGGTGAGTAGAGTGTGAGCCACCATCACGGTCAAAAGCTTTCGGGATGGTAACCTACTTTCCGCTTCGTCGAGCGATAAAAGGGTGACTCCGTCGATGCTGTAAACTGATGAGCAACGGAGTATTTGAAACCCAAACGAGAGAAATTACCTCCCAGCGAGCGGAGGAATCAGTGAGGCCGCCTCCTCCGGAGAGACGAACCGTAGTTCGTTCTTATAATGTTCCTCTGCTAACGGGATCACCCCAGAGATCTCACTGAGGGACGGCCACTGCCCGTGGCGGTCGGTAACGATGTACAGCGTGCCATTGAACACAATCAACGAATCAATGATGCTGTATCCTGTGAGAAACAGATCGGGGCCTCGGTAAGACGTCAGGGGCTATTGAGAACCACCAACCTGGTGTATGCTTGACGAGGACACTGCTGGGGTGCTTCTTTGCCCATTCCACCTGCTGGCTGTTAGCGCTGGGAGGATTGTGGTGGAATGACTTCTGTCGTTGAACGGTGGCCTTCTCCTTATGAGTCTTCGCGGGCGAACCAGCCACTTGACCCTCCACCCACTCCCACTCCCCGAAGACTAGGTCCTCCGCGACGTCTCTGAACGGTTCCGGTCTTCGACCATCAGGACCGAAGCCAGGGTCTGAACCAAGACCGAGTTTTTGAAGGGAAGCACCAGGCGTGAGGCCGACAACATGCAATGAGGGATTTAGATTGTAGGAGATAATGAAAATAGTGAACGCGCATAGCAGGAGGGTGAATTCGCGGCGCGTGGGGGGCGCTGTCCATTTAGAATGCCCCATCTGGAGAACCAAGGGTGTAGAAGGGCGTGTTTGCCGAACCGTGGTGAAATGGCGATGCCCGTGCGCCCGCCGTCGTCTTCGACAACGAGGAACGTGTTCAGTGCAGGTGAGGTGTTGATGGGCGAAGAGCCCGGAAAGGTGGCCTCACCCGGCTAACACCGAGGGCTTTGTTCACTCCCACCTGGCACGCAGCGGCAAAACAATGCAGGTGGTCAGTCCAATCTCCTCCCGTTCTCTCTTCAGTTTCTCGTGTTGCTGATTTCACCCTTCAGGACGACGCGACGCCCGAGGTTAGCGTAGGATTCCTCAACTGCTTCGACCTCGAATCCCAGACGTTCGCTTGGCGCGATGCAATTCCCCACACCATCGAGAGCAGACGAAGTCTTCTCTCCGACCTCTTGTTCTTCGACACGCTACTCTTGTCGGGCGGTGTTCGGGAACCGGCTACTCTCTACCCTCCGACTGACGTCGCATCTCTCTCAAACCTTCTACACGCGATCGAAAACTCCAATTACGACCGACTGAAGAAGGATTCTTTGGTTTATTTCCTTCTCAAGTGGCATCAAGATGGGAGGGAAGTGAGGTTCGCGGACGAACGTTGTATTTCACCACAATTCTGCGCTCTATGCGACGCCTACTGGCATCTCGACACGGGGTGGAACGTTGAGGTGAGTTATCACGCCAATTTAATGGAGCGCACTGATCTGAAAACGCGCTTGACCACAGAGAGCTGTCTCCGTCCTCTCCGACGCACGGCTCAACCGAGACTACGCGAGCAAGATCATCGAGGTCATCTCACTCTCTGAAAAACCGACTCCCCTTATCGTGAAATATATCCGAACGTGTAAACCTCTCTTGACGGAACCGGACGACATTGATATTTACGCTCTGTCTCTCGCGGAAACATCCTTTCTCGAGGCCTGGCAATACCAAAGGAGTTTCTCAGAAAATGACGAAACACGACCACGAGTCCTCCGCAAACTGCTCAATTGGACCCTCTCTCGTAAGAATCTGGCACTCAAAAACTACGTGATCTTTCTGACCAACGAAATCAGCTCAGCCCCGCTCTGTTCCGCTCAAGATTCTCGTCGCGTACCCTTTCTCAGCGTACGAACAGTCATTTGTCCACGACTACGCTTTGAACCCGCCGACAGAAATCCCCGTCCCCTCAATATCCGTGATTCACGATCTTGTTTGCACACGTCTCATTCATGGCGGTCAATTCGCCGCAGCCATAAAACTCGACCGCCAGTTTGCATCCCCAGGCCCACACGTGGACCAACGGCAGAAAGAGCGTAGACAGATGATGGATGAGGTGTTAGCTGTCATGCCTGCGATTGAGAAACAATTGCTGGAGGCCGAACTAAGTCAGTCCAGCCAACGGAGGGAGAGCACCAATATGTCTGCATCGATTTCAGGTGCTGGGCTTTCCCACTCGTGGGTAAATGTAGGCAATACCAGCATCAACGATCTAAGCACGTCTTGGGAACAAATTCCCCTGCCGGCACCAAAGCCTGCCTCCTACAATCCCCTCAAAACTCCAGCACCAAAGCGGGCGAAAGCACCACTGTTTGGTGGCGTTGTTCCTTCCCGCCCTGTCACCGAAGCCTCAGCATCGACGTCACGCAACCCCTTCCCGCCAGTGGCCACCAACCAACCCCCACCGCAACCTCTTGCGATTTCTGTATCCGCTGTGGACAGCCCAATCCCTGCGCCCCCACTTGTGGACTCGACACACCTCACATCAACCAATGGCTTCCGCGTAAGCCAGAAACCCGCGCCAGAACCTGTGTCATTCCAACTGAACCCGAGTGCGAACCAACGACCAAACGCATTCTACAATCCACAACAGCCTTCCGATGGCGATGCACCTGAAGTCAACGGGGGAGAGCCTTCTGGGTACTCTCGTACTCCCTCACCACTCCTACAGCATAGCCCCGACGACAGTGCGCGAGACATCCAGATGGTGTTGGATGACGAAGGGGGTCATACAGCCGAAGAAGAGCTGACGCAGACAACGGACCTGGCGCAATCGGAGGTAGAAGAAACTTCAGCACCGTTTTCCTTCTCGGTCTTTGGCACAAGCTCGACGAATGGCCCCTCGAACACCTCGAGGTCGCAGGGTCCCTCCATGGTTCAGTCACAGGCCACCTCTTCGAGGCTGCCACCTGGAGCGTTCGTGCTTGACTCAGATGAGGAGCCAGAACCAGAGCCTCCTTCACAGAATGGCGATGTATTCTCAATATCTGCCAGTCGCCACCGGCAGCCGCACAAATCTGCATCACCTCCACCCCGACGGAAATCGACCACGCACACCCAAATTCCTTCGAGTAAGAAGGCGACACCTGGTCCTGAAAAGACAATCCCTGGATCGTTGTTCTACGGTGAAACTGAAGGCGAGGATGAGGATGATGTGGCACCTCTACCCCCAATCACCCCGGCTCGCCGGACCCAACGGAAGACGAGAACGCCAGCAAAGACCCAGAAGCAGGGCTTCGTGCAGGAAGAGAGAGTCGTGCGAAGATCTTCCAGGTTATCGACGGCTTCATCACGGGGCTCTCCGTCCCCCGAACCCCTCTCTCCACAAAAGGCGAAGACAAGGCGAAGCACTCGAGTTTCCACCGCTTCTGCCACTGGGACGAGAACGAGCACTAGGAAGAAACGGTCATGAACTAATGACTTAGCCAGCCATATGAGAGAGAACGCGTAGATGTGTACCTAGCATTATCCTACAGGAAGCCATGCATATCCAATACCATGTTTTTCAAAATTCATCCTCATGGTGTCGTCGATCTCGATCAGGAATGCTTCTGTCGCCGCCGCGATGATCCAGCCACGGAACAAACGCCCATCACTGCTCCCTGCATCTGCCTCGACCCAGCAGAAGCCACTTCTCACGAGGAAACCTTCTGTGTCTGGGTTGAAACCCTCGCCGGGTGCGGTCAAGAACCAGAGGACTTCGAAGACATCCCAGAAACTTGTCGTTCTGCCATCCGCGCCGCAAACCAAGTCGTTTCCTGAAGAGGATGAACCCCATGGATACGAGACGGACGCTGGCATCATCAAGGAGCGCAAGAATGAGGGGGAGAGGATGAGCAAGGAGCAGAGGAAGAAAGCTGGGTTCAACCGGTTGACCGCTTACTGCATCGCTGAGAGCTTCAACATGAAGTTACTGGCAAGTTTCTTACGTAGGGAGCACAACGTGGTTCCAAGGGTATTTGATGGTGCACTCTATACCGTGAGTTGTCATGGCGTTTTTCTTCGTGTCTAGACCCCATTTAAATGGTCGATTAGATGTACCATCTGCCGCTGCTACCGGGATACAGTCTTCACACGAATCTACGTTCCTCCGCATTCGCGACCTCTTCTGATGATACGGACCCCATGTATCAACTGTCCGAGGCGGAGGAACTGGGTTACCAAGGAACATACTTCACATCCAACTCCGTTGAGGAGAGACGACTGGATGGTTACATGACCGGGGGCGGCTCCCCAGATCATACCCCTCTGATATCAATGTCTTACGAGGACTCGCCCCGGATGCAACAACCTCGTGAAGATCACGATGCCCACACACCTCCAAAGACCTCTCGATCCCCCAACGTGACAAGGAAAAAGAAGCGAAAACCACCAAGAGCCGAACCGCCGGTCGACTATTCGAACGTGGCCGAGATCGTGTTCTTTTCTTACGGCGTAGCTGTATTCTTCGGCTTCACTGAAAACCAGGAGATCAGAATTCTCGAGGACATCGATAGAGCCGGCGTGATGAAGCGCAAGATGACGGAAGATGATTGGGAAGTGGAGGAATGTCATTTCGTCTATGACCCTCTTATCGCGTACCCCAGAATCTACAACGATTTCTTCAGTGAGTGTCATTTGCACATCTCCACTTCACCTTGTGAAGTGGTGTTCCCTCATGTTTTTGACGTCATTACCCCAGCGTTCAAGACACATTCACATTTGTTGAAAGTTGCTGTTTCACATGCCCTTGCCCAGTCAACACTGTTATCCTATTATGAAACGCTGAGCGCGCGGATCCTGTCAAATCCGGAAATCCGCTCCATCCCCAAGCGAATGGCTACGGAAGGAGGATTGAAGTTGAGAAGGATGCAGGCCCTGAAGATGACGGGTGAGTTCACGAGTCCCAGCAGCGGGAGTTACAACTAAGCTCACCACGTTCCAGGTAAACTGTTCAAACTGAGGAGGGACGTTAATCTTGTGTCGAACGTTCTCGATGTGCCGGAGTTGTTCTGGAGTGAAGCGAGTCTGAAGGGTTTGTATGATGCAGTGCGGGAATATATGGAAATCGGCCCGCGCGTCCAAGTGCTAAATGAAAAGCTGGCTGTCGTCGGCGACTTGGTGGCGTTTCTCGTTGTCTTTGATAAGCGTCCCCGTGTGCTGATGTCGCCTCGCAGCTGGACGCTATCCATGATCACCTGAACAACAATGCGATGGAGCGTATAACATGGATCATCATTTGGTATGTCACTATCTCCCTCTTCCAGAATCTTTTGCTGAAATCAGATTGCAGGCTTATCGTGGCAGCGTGTCTTGTGGAATTCGTGAGCTGATTGACCCATTCCATCGATATAGATGCTGATTGTGCAACCGCGTAGGGCGAGGTTGTCGCACGCCTGGTTTTACACTCAACCACCAAATCGAAACCACCGGTGAACATTACTAGAGAGGAAGCTATGCGCGTACTGGGGATGATGGACTTGGACTGAGAGGTCGCACATTATTCATACACATGTCAACTACTACACATAATCCAACATTCAATCGATGGATCGCCCTTCCCTTTCCGATTGGGCACTGACGGTCTCACCCATCATCTTCTGTGTGCAGGACGGGGATCAGGGGTCGGTCGTGACAGGTAGATAGCTGATTGTGACGCACCTCCTGGTTACCAGCAGCACGTTTCTGGGCGACAGTGGTGGATTCTTGGAAGTATTCTAGGGAAGTCAAGGCACGATTTCTGTTACTGCGGATGAAGAGGACATACGAGCACGTTGTTCAGAGTCGGGGACAACCTCGATTTTTGCGTCGGGGTCGTTTACAGAAGAGATGCCCATCGGCTTGTGCTCGCCAGTGGCTTCAAGAGGGGGGGATTGAGTTCCAGCGGTCATGGTCGTAGTTGGAGTTTAAGATTGTCTGTGGCGCAGATGCCCAGCTCGGAGGACTCCTTATGACGTCCCGGAGGCGTGACGCAAGCTGTCACGCGGGAGGCTTTGCGGGTCACGCTCACTCTCGTGGCATTCCGTTCCATTCGCAAACTCACTCCGGGTGTCTCGACCCATGCTGCAGCCGACAATTCTCAGGCTGACGGCGCGTACGGCGACGCGTCGGACTGTGCATTTCACTCAGCGGTCAGCATTTCCCGCGCAAAAATTCCGCCCTTATGCGTCCTCTGCTTCCATCCCACCCGCCGAAAGCAGTAGCAACCTCTCAAAACCTGAGGAGGACCCTCCTGTTGTAAAGGTGGATGAGCAAATCAACCTTGACGACTACTACTTTGCCAATCCCTATCCGAACCTCTTAACACACGATCCTTTGATGGATAGTCACGAGAGCACTACCTATGGGCCGACCAAGAAGAATCCGTACGGAGGGAAGGTTACCGTCCGGAACGAGACCTCCATCTTCAAAGCTGCCAGGCAAGCGGAGGCCGCGGAACCTGGAGAGCAGGATACCGAAGCGCAGGAGACAAGCACGGACGAAGAAGGCTATTCAGTCCTCAACCACCTACCGCTATCTCGTTCAGAGATGGCTGGACTCCATTACTACCCCCTCTTCACACGCCGAATCACCCAGCAGACGGGCAAGGGCAAGATCCACCGACAATACTCACTCGTCGTGGTCGGAAACGGAAACGGGCTCGTGGGTTATGGCGAAGGGAAGGACGAGGAGTTGCCTCGCGCTACGGACAAGGCCTACGCTGAGGCCGTCCGAAATATGGATTACGTCGAACGGTTCGAGAACCGAACGTTTTGGACTGAGACACAGACCAAACTCGGTGCGACCAGGGTTATCCTTCGCCCTCGCCCCCTCGGCTTCGGCCTACGGTGTAACCCAAACATCCACCAAGTTCTTAAAGCGGCTGGTATCAAAGATTGTAGCGCGAAGGTGTGGGGCAGTCGGAACCCGTTGAATGTCATTAAAGCGACGTTCCGGATGTTGCAATCGGGGAATGCGCCACTGGCTATGGGCGACGGTATTGGTGGAAAGGCAAGGAGGTTAGACAAGGGTTCTGGGATCAGGGGGAAGGATTCCGTCGAACGAGAGAGAGGCCGGAAGATGCTGGACCTCAAGGCATACTAGTTGTTACCATAGTCCCCGGTTTAATCGAACTCATACTCACAGCCTCCACAAACTCGAAGTTCAAGCGATGGAATGCGTCGCAAAATCCATGATGATTGTGATTCGTGAATGATCGTGGTTTACAGTTGCTTCAAATGCCAGTGAAGTTACAAGTTATGCGATACATAGCGTACTAGGCGACGATGGTCATGCAAGGGTGTGGTGTGATGTGGCTAAGGTATTAGCGGTCGTTTTCCTACAACACGGTTGAGGGGAGAATAAGATAAATACACCACGTAGTGATACATCCTGCTACGAGGAAGTAACGGTGTTTCCAAAAAGTTTTCCTGGCGAAAAGAGCAACCAGTTTTTTCGCGTTCGAGTAGTTAAGCGGCCACCAAACCTTCCTCGACGCGTCCACGACGTCGAAAGACCGCTCGTATCCCCGTACGAGACCACTTCGGCCATGTTGTTCGTCGAGAGTGCTTGAGGCTTGGTGGAAGGTGAGGAGGGGGAGAAGACCAAAGCGGTCTCGCGCTGCGAAGAGTCGCTTTGCCGCGGAAAAGTAAGCCGTATATGGTCCCGAAAAAAACCTCCGCGGCGCGACTTCCTCTCTCCTCGCTGCTTCGACGTCGCGGGGGCTGGGATGTCAATGGGCTTTGACGGTGTGAAAAAAGTGGAGACGGATGAGGAGGATGATGGGGTGTCGTACTCGTGAGAAGAAGATGAAAGGTCGGCTGGGGTCCACGAGAAAGCCCAGGACGGCTTCTCAGTGGCGGGCGAGGTGCGTTGCTCCTGGCCGAAGAAGTCCAAGGTCGGATCGAACGTAAAGGCGCCGGGGTTCAGATTGGCGGACCCATCCAATACGAGGGAGAACTCCGTATCATTATCGTTGGCGACGGACATGGGACGGGAAGCCTGATAGAAGGAAGACCTCCACGACTCGCTGTCATCCATCGCCTTGGAGTCACGGACCCCGGACAACGTAATACGACCGCGGAGAATGGGACTGTCTCGGTCGGACGATGATGACGGTGATGCCGAGTCAACTCGGATGAAGGGACTATCGACCAGCTCGTCTCGCATCTCAGTGTCGGTCTCTTCCATGTCGTGTCGGGCGTACTCACGGACGGGGGTCTTGGCAAAGTCGGCGAAGAGGCGTGCGGACGGGGACAGTTCGATCGCGGAGGCTTCCATCGCGGTGTACATCGATAGCGACGCATCGGTCTTCATGGCGACGCTATGGCGATAGTAGGTGGTGGTACAGTTGTCGGTGTTGATGGTCAGGCGTTTAGTAGCGAAAGTAGCATCAGGATCGTCAGGCGTGACAGGTAGCGAGTCGAGCGACGGTGAAGCCGACGGAGAGGGGATGCTCCATGTCGACTGAGAGGAGCGCGACGTCTGGTATCTGGTTCTTGGGAGGGAGACGAGCGAAGCGGGGAAAGACGATGAGCGCATCGAAGCTTCGACAGCGCAAGTCTCGTCGTTCGAAACAGATGGCCTCCACGCAGCCTTCTGCGCGGCAGAATACGTGGCAAAGACCATGGAGGAATCGGATTTCGAATCCGAGCTCCACCGAGAAACGGAAGCATTCGTTTTAGAAGCCTCGACGACCTCGGCCTGCTGCGACTCCCCGGTATCACTCCCAACGTCCATACCAAGTTCCCAGGTACAACGGGCCATGCTGCCTTCAAAGACGACGTCATCGGAGTAGAAGTTGTCGATCCGCTTGAGGCATTCCTTCATCTCTGTCACGGTGAGACGCCTCCTCCAATCGACATCCAAAACGCGGACCAACAGAGCGTTGACCTCGTCAGAAATCGGCAGGACGGTGGGAAGGAAACGGGTGGGGTCCTGGAGGTAGGCGTAGAAGGTGGGATCGTTGAGGGAGGCTGACTTCCATGGGTTACGACCAGTGAGAAGGTTGAGGAGAATGATGCCGAGGGACCAGACATCATTGAACAGGGGAGAGTATGAGCCGTTGTGAGCGAATTGTCCGCCGTGGCATTCTGAAAACAATGGGCTCGTCTCGGAAGATCGGAAATGAGATAGGCGGTATTGGCATACCTGGACTCATGTGATAGGCGCTGCCTGTTCTGAACTCCTCGCTGAACGCATCGGTAGTGGCCAACCCGAAATCCGTTATGGCGAGGCGTAAACCGCCGTCAAAGCAGAGTACGTTTTCTGGCTTCAAGTCCCTGTGATAAATACCCAGCGAGTGGCTGTATTCAACCGCATCGAGCAGCTGCAGGAAGACGTGCTTGACGAGCTCATCCTGGCCAAGGTACCGGCGCTGGTGGAGGATCTGGGTGAACAGGTCACCATCCTCACAATAGTCCATAACGATATATGTGAAATCTTTGTCCTCGACGACACGGTGAAGGGAAACGACATTGGGATGGGCGGAGGCAAGCTTGTGGAGACGGATCTCGCGCAAGTGCAATTGACGTCGACGGGATGATCGAGAGGCGTGGGCATGGGGGAGGCATTTCACGGCGTAAGAGATGGGGATGGGGGATCGGGTGTCGAAGGCACGGTAAACGATACCATAACCGCCCTGACCGAGCAGTTCTACGAGCTCCAAAGAACCGTTGTCGATGAGGGTGCCAAGAGGGGGAGAAGGGGGCAAGGAGGAATCAGCGGCGGCCATCGTAACAATAATGTAAGACGAGGAGGAGGAGGGGGAGGGGTCGTTAAGGGACGTTAGGGGAGGCAAAGCCAGTGCCAGTGCTGGGGACAGCGACGGTGAGGGAGAAAACGCAGGGGAGCGGGTCCTGTTTTTATCGGACGTAAACGTGACGGGGGCTCAGATGGGGCATGGCGAACATGAGGCGGAAATGATGCAGCCTCGATTTTGACGCAACCAGATTCGTGATTGAAGAAAAGGGTGCTTTTATAAGCGAGCTAGCCATTATCCATCACCTTGCGGCCGCCAAACGGAAGAGAGGTCTCATTCATAGTCGCTTCTGCATGTCAGAGAACAGCGACCAGGGCCGACGCCAAAGATAATCCCAGGAAGGCGGCGGACAAGCAATAGCCCGGGTTAGCCCCTGGCCTTACCCACTCAGGTGTCGGGGTCAATGAGCCACGTTACAAAGGAAGGTGGTATTGGTTACGCTGGTGAATGAATCCACCAAGTCCGATCAGAAAGATTTCAAAGGGAGAAAAGAGAACTTGGGATTACATTCACAGACGCTTCGTAAAAATGTATACGGGTTACACACACCCAAGGCTCTTTACCCTTTCGAGGGGTATTCCCGCATATCCACAGCGGTCATCTGACTCAAAGTCGTTTTCTGTTATCCCACGGATGAATCTGCCTCAAAAACGCCCGTCGAGCTGCTTAGATATGAATCTAAGGCCTACCCCAGTTGAACTCTAAACACGAAATGAAAGACCGGGTTCTGGGTAATCATTTTCAAGACGATTGATGGAAGTCCCGAACAAGTCACCATGCTACATGCGGTCTGCAAGCCAACGTGGATCAGCAAACTGAGGTAATTGGACCCGGAGCCTGGGTTTTCGCCCCCGCTGAACGGAACATCGCCACAGAAAAACGCACCTTCCTGTCCAACAAAGCTGTTTATCACAACGGAATCGGATCAGCTCCATCACATATAATGAGCGGTTCACCAAATGCACCTCTCAACACTGGCGAATAACGTCCGTCTTTGTGAGATATATAGCCTCCCTCGAACAACGTTCTCACCTAGACATGTCCCATCAGATTTTCCACGGGAACCTCTGGATCTTGGGTTTAAATCGTAAGTTCCCAGTGTCCCCCGCCAACCTCCCACGCACGCTCCTCATCCTTTAGCCACTGCAATGCCTCGGCCACGGCGCACTCCCCGATGCTCCTCCATCTACCATCCGCCTTCAGTCGGGAGAGGATCTCTGTCAGCGTTGGACCCTTACAACCCCGATGGCTGGATCCACGGGCTTTCTCCTTCCGGGAACATATTTCCTCGATCGCCTTTTCCACGTATTTCCCTAAACGAGCAGGCGTCAAGCTAACATAGCTCTCCTCTTTCGGGTCGGGTTCCGACATCCCGTGATCCCGCGAGTCCTCCAAGTGCGAATTACCCCCCGTGATACTAACTCCGACGGACGAAACAGCCGCGTCCACGGTCTCGTTCGTGTGCCACAGGCGCGAGTTGCTAGAGTCCTGTTCCGCACCCCACACTCGGCATGGTCCATCCCAAAGAACGATGCTACCCTCGTCACAGAGCTTGATGATTGCCTGGCGGAACAGTCGTTTCGTTCGCTCTTGGGTGCTCGTTCGCGATCTGGGATCTTCTGTCTTTGGCGGTATAGGAAGCCTCTGGGATTTGGCCACTTCTCGAGCCTGCCTCGCCTCCTGACGTTTCTTCTTGTCCTCTGCAGCGACGATCCTTTCGGCCAACAATCGTAATTCTGGGACTCGGCGCAAATAGCTCATGGTCAACCCACGAATCCCAGCCTCTGGATCGATCTTCCGGCGCTTCCTCGGCTTCTGGATAGATTCTGAAGGAGATGTAGGAATCGCGCAATTCTCAAACGCTGGTCGAGGCATCAAGGCATCTGCCGAGGTTCTGCGGCGTTTGGTAGGTATGTTTGGGATTGTAGCCGAGGGTCCCAACGTCACATAATCGTCGTTCGCGTGGGCTTGGTTATCCATGTAATGTTTGAGGTAGATCTTCAGTGTGTTGACGGTCAAATCTCGTTTGTGTACTTTTGTAGGGTGCCGCAGCTTGACAGGAAATTTTGGCTGAGCCAAGCGATTCGCGTGAGATAAACCAGAAAGCAAAGCATTTCCGGTGCAGCTCACCGGTTGGTGTTCACTTGGCATCCGTTCCTGGCAGTCGGGCGTGTGTCGTTTAGAGGCGTGGCGCATAGGTGACGGGATAGATAGCGGAGTAGGCTTCATGGAGTGTACAGGCGTCGGTTCCGTTGGAGCCATCTGTGGTGGCTCGGTCACTTCAGGGATAACGAACGGGGTATTGATAAAGTAGTGTGACCCGCGCAAGACTAGGGCTGTATTCCAATGAGTCAATTCTTCGTTATAGGACTTGCATAATACTGGCGGCCTTGAGCGTAAGATTTTTCATGATTGAGAAGAGATAACAGTAGCTGGGGCGAAGCTCACCAATTGATTCGACGGTGAGGTATATCTTCCTTCCCCTGCAGACCCGACCAGCAATGGCTATGGACCGCCCAATGTACGTTACTGGCGGAGGGAGGGGTGGGTAATTGAACCCTTGGAACGTTCTGTCCCTTCGTTTCGAGGGGCTGCGGGGTGTAACGAGGTCCTTGTGGTGGCATTCAATGATCCCCGTATTGTCGTCAACTGCGAGGTATTATGTGTGTAAATCAAGATACACAGCTGTAAGAGAAGGAGCGGTACTCGTGTAAATTCGTTTGCTCTCATAATCTTTGATTCCAATCACCATCCCGGCGATCTTCACAGATCGACATGGCACGCGACCCAGCCAGTTAAAATCATAGTCTATGGATGACGTGTCACAGAAGATCGCGAGAGCCAAACCTGGAGACTCACTCTTGGCGGAATTTGGCTTCAGATGAAAGACATCTTCGACCAGGCAAGAGACAACCGCCTCCTTCCGCATTGTCCAGGCATACAACTCTTCATCTGTGGGAGAGCCGCTGCTAATCCTGGTAGGTTCTTGTAATGCCTCGGTCATGGGTGCTGCGCGCGTGTGAAAAGCATGCGCCAGGTCTTCAGGTTGGGGTTGCAACCGCAGTTGACAACCCAAATGAGGAACACGAGGAAGAGGGGCAATCGTCCCTCCCGTCGCACTGACACCGTTAAGGAGAAGTGGGTCTTGAAGTTCCCTCAGAGCCAAAAGATTCCCCCTAGCACTCGACCACACCCGGAAGAGATCACACGTAAGATCAACGCCGCATGCACTGCCTACTCGATCACCGCCCTCTACGCCCAATGGACTGAGGCGGGCAACCTCATAGTTGGTTTCACCTCTGCCTCCAAACAGACCAGCATCCAGAACGCCTCCCAGACCATCATCAACCTCCTTTCCCTTGGTCGTCTCGGCATGACCTTCACCAAGACCTCCCCCTGGTCCAAGGTTAGCTTCCCTAAGGTCCCCTGCCAGGACCCAGACTCCCTTGCCCGTGACGGCTTCCTCTCCTCCTCCCTCATCCCTGACCTAGTCCGCGACTCTCACCCCGCCCTTGCCAACGTTGACTTTGTTCAACAGCCCGACTGGGCCATGCACCCTGACAAGCGCAACAAGGACGTCCAGACGTGCACCATTTCCTTTGGTGTCAACGACCCTGACGGCTCCATTCTCGCCACTCTGTCCAAGTCGGTCGCCCATATGCGTGGCACCCAGATCTTCCCCACCGCCTGGAAGGAAAAGATCAGCCTGACCCAGTGCGACCGCTGCTTCGCCTTTGGCCCCCAACACCCTGCCTGCACTCCTCGCTGCGACTTCTGCGCCAGCTCCTCCCACACCACCGCTGACCATAACACCAATTGTAAACAATGCCTCGACTCGGGCCTCCCCATCGAGCAGATCCAGGATGAAGATTGGTTTTGTCTCCACGCCCGCTGCCGCAACTGTGGTGGCGACCATCCCAGCTCCAGCACTGCTTGCCCAGGTCGCAACAAGGCCATCCATGAGGCCCGCCGCCGTAAGAGCGGCATGGTTGGTCAGACTCTCCTTGATCCCCGCCGACTTGGTCCCCAGCAGCCTAGGGCTGCTCGGCGCTGATTCACTCCCTCTCTCCCCTCCTGTATTTCACCCCCCCGAACATTTTCTTTGTTTGTATGAGTACCAACGATAACTTCGATGCCCTGTTTTCCGAACTTCTTTCTTTTTCTCCTGAGATTGATGACGCAGATATCTTTGTCCCTTCATCCTCCTCCTCCTCCTCTTCTCCTTCTGCCCCTCCTCACCACTCTTCCTCCTCTTCTTCTAAACGTCCTATTCGCTTTCTTTCTCAGAATGTGAACCGTTCTAATGTAACCACTCATGCACTCCTCAACTCCTCTTCTCTCTCTTCCTCTACCTTTGATATTGTCCTTATTCAGGAGCCCTGGTTCGGCTTCATCGGTACTAACACTTCCACAGGTTCTGACATCCGCGGCACAGTTGCTCATCGCGACTGGGTCTGCCTGATCCCCCCCTCTCCTCCTGACTCCAACCCAGACGTCCTCTTCTATGTCCGCAAGCACCACCCCGGTTTCTTTGCCTCCCTCCGCTCCGATCTCTCTGTCTTCCCCTGCTGCGGTGTCCTTGAGTTGTCTTACGAGAATGGCCCCTCCGCCTTCATCGTCAACATCTACAACCCCTCCGACTCTTCTGCTCTCCCCACTATCCGGGACCTCTCTTTCCCCTCCCTTTGCCCAGTCATGGTGGCCGGCGACTTCAACCTCCACCACGACCTCTGGTCCAAAGACTCCTCTCTCAACAAGACTTCCCCTGAGGCGGATCTCTTCGTCGAAATGATGGTCCTCAAGGGTTACTCCCTGATGAACATCAAAGGCATCGAGACCTTCTTTCGCTCCTCCTCTTACACCTCCGTCCTCGACCTCCTCTGGGTCTCCCCCACTGCCTCCCCCGACATCTCTTCCTTCCGTGTCGCCCACGACCTCCACTGTGGTTCCGACCACTACGCCCTAGCCTGGAAGTGGTCTTTCCCCGACCCCTCCTCTTCCTCCCCTTCCGCCTCCTTCAACTTTCACGACGAC
>Ga0307517_10002427_pt1 | contig 29846 bp, 20 predicted proteins | sample 23_EM_MG_FD_194515 | JGI IMG/M metagenome (GOLD analysis project Ga0307517, IMG submission 194515) | Populus trichocarpa ectomycorrhiza microbial communities from riparian zone in the Pacific Northwest, United States - 23_EM | ecosystem: Host-associated > Plants > Roots > Unclassified | place... | reverse complement strand
AGGCTTTCGTAGGCCGATCGAATTCGGCCTATATGGGCCTAGGCTGTCTTCCGGAGCGGCCTGCCTTAGCCCGGCCTACGGCCTATAGGCCGGCCTACCATCGGCCTGGCCCGTTGGGAACACTGGCCATCCCCACATTGGCTGCAGCAGCTCCACGACACACCCGTCGCCGACATTGCCCCCCTTCTCAGCCCCGCCCAATCTCCCCCGGTGGTTCAATTCTCCACCTTGCTCTGATTCCTCTTTCCCCCTCCCCGGAATAATCCTACAACAGAACCTCAGCTTAATCATCTCTCTTTCAGTCGACGTAAATACCCTCTAAACTTCTACATAAATTTTCCTAAGCAGTCAAGTCAAAATTTATTGATCGCTATTTGGAGTCCAGAGTTTAGCCCCGGTGAGGGACGTTTCTATTGTATTAAGATAGGCTAAAATAGCACGATACTTCAATCATATTATTTACATTTTCCCCCTTGTTTTCTAGTTGCAATATATCCTCCTTGCACATCGATTGCTTCTTATAGTTTTTCCACTATTCCCTTTTTTCCCTTCACCCCATCTAAAGTGTTGACACGTGGACTATTTAGATACGGATAGAGAAAAACGTATAAAGTTCAAGTATTTCTGACGACCTGGGAAAGGCGCCGACAAGTTAGATGTTAGCTCTGGTATTATAGTAGTGTTTTGTCCCCACTAAGGGAACAGTTTAATGAAGCTTATATACCACTCCCGTCCAGTCCCGAGCTTGAAACCGAATCCGGAAGACCACCTACATTGTTTATTCCCCATCCAAGAAAATCCAATAGGGCAAGAAGTCTCTTAACCCCGGAGTTAGCCCCCACTCAACAAGTCCCATCATATTATTATAAATTCAAAATCCAAATTCACCCTCCAGTCAACCAATTTTTGCATGGTCTTAGGGATAAATCGCCCCCCATCGCCCCCATCGCCCCAGATTTTGAAGAGGACCACTCAAGGGGAGGTGCTAAATTACATTCCTAACATTTTCACCTGAAAGCGGGGAGTCGGTTTTGGATTTGAAAACCTTGGTCGGGATTCTTTTCCGCCTTTTTATATGCTAGTGTAAGCCCACACTCCCCCCTTTACTCCCTCTCGTGTCTCCATCAGGTCCGGAGTGGTGTTTTTGTGTGCGCTGGCGCGGCTGGCGGTGCGTTGCTCCACTGTGTCGCATCGTGCCTCGTGGTCGGTGGCGCGGGCTTGTGGTCAGAGTGAAGAAAATAAACAAAAAACGTAGTACCATAATCATAAGAATGTATGTTCCGCATTTTTCTCCTTATCCCCTCAAGATCGTGGACTAACAACTAATCTATATACACAACATTCCCAGCCTTCTGTACTCGTTCCATCATTCCATTCCTTACCATTCCACTCATTACATTTCTCAACTCCATTCCACCTGCCACATTCCAATTCCTGGCAGGGAGGAAGTTCGTCCGATTCCAATCTGAGGTTACCAGGAAGTATGACAGCCACTTCTCACAACACAGAGCACGAGCGAGTAGCGAGTGACTATTTATGACTTCCTCGGCCTTCAGGCTTGCTCATATCACACACCATAATCTTGTGTCCACCCACCGCTCTTTTTTCCTTTCTTATCCTTTCTCCTCCCAGAACCAGCTAACTGCCGAGCCCAGGGTAACTCTCCTGCTTCCACCCAGAGTAGGGCGCTCCACTGACCCTGCACATTTCCCTTGTATTTGAGTGCATACACTAATAGTGCACGTGACCGTATAATAAATAAGTAATACCGCATGATAAATCATAGATGTGGAAAACTTAACCCTACTTCAGTGTTGTGTATGAAAAGAAAGCGTCGCCAAATACCTCCTATATACCCTATACTAACTATACTAGTTTCGTTGAAGTTTCTCTCTATGATACCTTGGTCTCAGTGATTTGGTTGGAATCGCGTAGAGTAAATCCTGTGTGCTTACTAATAGGCTTGAATTTTCTAGAGACACAACATTATCCTGCTTGCGACATTGTCCTGTCAGGCTGTCTATCCTGTGATGCTTAGAGTTGGGTGGCATCTAACTTAGGGTTTGCTACTATTTGTTTATTTTTTGTTTAAGTCCTAAGTTGCGGCTTGTTCGTAGCTAGCTGCAAGAGAATCCATGGCATTCACTCCAAAGTACGGTCTGAAAAGCCTTAGCAAGAACGAGACACCCATCCCCAATGCCCTCTGATCCTTTAGTCCCTCTAGTATGCAACAAACATTATATCGCCCCAAAAGCTATAATAGAAAGGCCGGAAAACACTTCATGTATTGTACTAGTAACTTACTAGTAGAAATCAGCGACAACAAATTCCCATTTTCGCCCCCTAGTGGTAGGACAACCAGGCCACCCTTATTTTGTTTTCTGGACGAGTAAACCTTTGGTGATATTTACCGAGGCTAGCCCGGTGCATTCCGGTAAATTATGGGTAAACTTGACCGGCCGCCATACCCCTCAAGGTAGCACTACTCCCCTTAAGGACCAACATTACAACAAATTCGCTTTTCCGGGGATAGTAACTACCATAGAGGAAATAGCGCCGGGTTGGATATATCATACCCAGAACCCTGAACACTGACCTTCGGAAGCTTTTTTATTTGACCTAAACCTTGGGGGGAGATCGTGATAAAACATGGGATTTTACCGCGCATTCATCCTGAATGGGAGAGCGAAAGGGTGAGTAAGGAAAATTGATGGTATGGGGGTTGGAAAGGCTTGATGTATTGTCCCTTAGCATAAATAAGTTAAAATAACAGAACATTTATCCTCTCAACGTTCGACAGCGCTACATCGCAACCCCCCCTCACTCCCGAACCCTGCCATTCCTTTACTACTACAAAAAACTATTATTTAGGCAGGTGGGCGATATAACACTAATTAGGGTTATGTATTATTTTATTTTTAAATATTTTTTAGTTGTGATTTTTGGTAGTCATTTTTGAGAAGTTGGTTAGGGCCCATTGCATCGCGGTGTTAGGTTGTTTATGCTAAGGGCCAATACAATACCGGTACTAGCGGTATGGTATGAGTGCTCTACTGGTCCCCGGATGTGTACTAAACTAGCTGATTCTACCATAGGCCCTTTAGGGTGTTCGTGTAGCGAAACGCAAGATTGGCGCTGTGCATTCCTTGTACTGTTGAGCAAGATGAACTTGTGTCGGGGGCTATAGCACTTGAAAAGGTGTGGAATTCCCTGCGATGAGGGGTGTCAATTAAGCGAGAAGATCAAGTGTCACAACCGAGTACTGGGCCCAAGCTGAAAATCTGTGAAGCTATTTCCCACGATGAAAACAAATCCCTAAAGTCGCAACTGGATAAAAATCTGTGCTGCTAGGGGTTACCAGATGCGAAATATCCTCGAAATCTGGCAAGAAGCATGCTCGGGAGGGGGAAGGCCGTCATTGGTGTTGAAGAATGGTATACAAGACTTTAAGATTTCGGTTCTATTGTTGGGGTCGCTGGAATTACGAGTATTATCGCAGGGTTTCATTGGGATATTTACTCGAGTATCAGTAGTTGCAACGTGGATGTCAGCGCTGAACCATGCCAAGGCTCATGCCGATTATGTAACTGCTCGCAGCCCCAAAATCATGCAGCTACGACGTGCCTCCCAACTCGACGGAAGTTGTCGACTTAACGGGAACTTAACCTAAATTTTTTATTACAAATGTCGACAGCCACTGTGAACCTTTCCAACTCGTTCCAAAGAGTATTCCTCTTCTAAATGGCCAGATTTAATTCACCGCTTATTCGCTACTGGTGATTGGGTCAATTGTCGCTCTACTGCTCATCTCTGCTGCTCATCCCTCTGGCATAAAATAATTGGGAGCGATGACGGCAATATTTAGTTCTCCAAGCTCTGAAAGCTTTAAACAAGCAGCTTGAATTCTTGCCTTAATGTCCGCATAGTTTTCCGATATACTCGGTGATATAGGGTGGAGTAAACGGGTCTGGTGTTTTGGTTGAGGCTTCAATATATTTATTATGCCAAAAGGCAAGAGATGCGTGCCAAACTAGGCGCTACAACTCACAGCAGTACAGTCCCGAGGTACGCCAGCTGAACCCGCCTATCCCGTAGTACATCTGGAGAGTACCACCCGCGCGGCACATTGAGGTAAATCTTCCGTTGAGCTATTCGGCACGTCGCAGACGTGCTGGAAGATTCCTGAACTGCGTGCAGTTACACAATCGGCAGGGACCTTGGCACGGCTACTCGTAGCCTAGTCGCACTGTGGTTTCACACGCGGGAGGAACGGGACGGGTGCTGTTGGCACAAATTTGGTGGAGATTGAGAGGTGGCCCTAGGCATCAGTGAGGTTGCACAAATCACCCCGCATTTCTTCACTTCAGAACTCCTGCAACAGACTATCTCCTCGTCTAGTGTCTACAATATCCTAACTTGCGAAAGAGAGAAAATGTCGCGATCCTTCAGTCATAATACCCACTCTTTTAACACGAGCTACACTGTTAGCGTGTCGAATAACTTTACGGTTGCCGATGATCGATCTAATATCCTAGCCTGGTTATCCCCGCTAGATCCTAAGTTACGACACCAAGACATTCAAGGTCGCCGAGTCGAAGATATAGGGGAATGGCTCTTACAAACCGAGGAATTTAGAAGCTGGAATGCCGGTAGTGAGGGGGGTGAATCGGATAACGAAGTTTTGTTTTGCTATGGGGATCCAGGAGTCGAGAAGACATACATTAGGTAACGACGACGAACCTTGTTAAAGAGAAGAAAAGGGGCAGGTGCTGACAAGCTGCGATGTTAGTTCACTGGTGATAGACAACTTGTGTGATCAGGCTGGAGAACAAAATGTTAGCGTTGCGTGCTTTTATTTTGACTTTGCTGCCCAAAATGAGCAATCCCCCGCGAACACTATGGGCGCCCTACTAAAACAGGTTGTTGGCGGGCTCGAGGAAATCCCGGTGGAGATATCGCAAGCATACCAGAAACAGAAAAAAGCTCTTGGAGGGCGGGGGCCCCGGCTTTCCGACATTGTGAGAATGCTACAAACTACCACTTCTAATGAGCGCACATTCATATGCATCGACGCTCTTGATGAATGTGTGCCAGAACACCGAGTCAGACTTCTCGATTCGCTAAGCCATATTCTCCAAGAGTCTCCCGGTACTAGAATATTCGTGACCGGAAGACCGCATATTGGGCCTGAGATCAGAAGGCGTCTGGGTGGAAGAGTGGCGAGTTTATCGATAAGCCCCAAAAGAGGTGATATTGTCACATATCTTCACTCTAAGCTAGAAGAGGACACAACCCCAGATGCGATGGACAGTAGACTAGAGGCGGACATCCTGAGGAAAATTCCCGAAGATATATCTGAAATGTATGTAGAAGCCATGGCACTAGGAAAGCTACCTCGGGCATCCGCTAACAGATACATGTCTAGGTTCTTGCTAGTCTCGCTGAATATCGATGCGGTCCTCCGAGAAACCACAATCCATCGCCGGCGACAAAAGCTCAGCACAATGACTGATGGCTTAGGGTTAGGGGATGCATATGGGGCAACACTGGGTCGGATAAAAGGACAGGGTGGGGAGAAGGCGAGGCTTGGAATGGCCGCTTTAATGTGGATATCCCACGCGGAGCGGCCCCTGAAGGCTGATGAACTGTGCCATGCTTTAGCAGTCGAAATCGGGTCACCGGGTCTCAATACCGACAATGTTCCTTCAATAGGTACATTACTAGCTTGTTGTCAAGGACTTGTTGTCAAGGACTTGTTGCGGTAGACAAGGAGTCTTCCACTGTCCGATTAGTTCACTTTACTCTTCAAGAATACCTCCAGGCTCGTCCCGACCTTTTCGGCGCAGCTCACTCGACAATGGCAGAAGTTTGCTTGAGTTATCTGAATTCCCCACAGGTCAAGGCCATTTCTGCCGGCCTTTCCCTTGAACTCCAAGGCACACCTTTTCTCCAATATTCTTCTCTATATTGGGGAGTGCACGCAAAAAGGGACCTTTCGGATTGCTCGAAACAGCTTGCGCTGAAACTATTTGGCGACTACAACAGCCACATGTCCGTTAAAATCCTCTTGGAAGCACAGAGACCGTATTGTTATGATGTTGATTTCGATAAAATTTCCCTGTTCAGTGGTTTACACTGTGCATCTTTCTTCGGGATTGCGGAGATTGTAGCTGGGTTGGTAGAGATAGAAGGTTGTGATATCAACCAAATGGACTGTGGGGGCAACACACCTCTCATGTGGGCTGCTCACAATGGGCACGAGGGAGCGATAAAAATACTGCTCGGACGAGACAACATCAGCCCCAACAAACCAGATAACAACGACCAAACACCACTCCATCATGCTGCTAAGAGGGGGCATCAGGGAGTGGTGAAAATACTTCTCGAACGGGACGACGTCAACCCTAACAAGCCAGACAAATCGGGCCGAACACCGCTGTATCGCGCTGCCGAGAATGGGCGTGAGGGAGTGGTGAAAATGCTGCTCGGACGAGACGAAGTCGATCCCGGCAAGCCAGATACGTTCAACCTAACACCACTCTCTTGCGCTGCAAGTTATGGGCACGAGGAAGTGGTGAAAATACTACTTGGGCGGGGCGAAGTCGACCCCAACAAGCCAGATATATTCGACCGAACACCACTAAATTTTGCTGCGAGTGGGGGGCACGAGGGAGTAGTGAAAATACTCCTCGGGCGGGACAACATCAACCCCAACAAACCAGATAACAACGACCAAACACCACTCCATCATGCTGCTAAGAGGGGGCACGAGGGAGTGGTGAAAATACTTCTCGGACGGGGTGACGTTAACCCTGACAGGCCAGACGAATTGGGCCAAACACCGCTGTATTGTGCTGCTGGGAATGGGCGCGAGGGGGTGGTGAAAATGCTGCTCGGACGAGATGAAGTCGACCCGGACAAACCAGATATGTTCAACCGAACGCCATTCTATTGTGCTGCTGGGAATGGACACGAGGGAGTGGTGAAACTACTCCTCGAACAGGACGCCAGCCCTGACAAGCAGGATAGCGACTGCCAAACACCACTCCACCTTGCTGCTGAGAGAGGGCATGTGGGAGTGGTGAAAATATTACTCGGACGAAACGACGTCAACACCAACAAACCAGATATCTTCGAACGAACACCACTTTATTGTGCCGCTCGGAATGGACACGAGGGGGTGGTGAAAATACTACTCGAACGGGATAGCGTCGACCCCGACAAACCAGATAACCGCGGTCGAACACCACTCTGGTCTTCTTCGAATGGGTGCGAGGGAGTGGTGAAAATTCTACTCGGCCGTGGCAATGTTGATCCCGATAGGCCAAATAACGAGGGCCAGACACCACTCTGGGATGCTGCTGGGAATGGACACGAGGGAGTGGTGCAAATGCTACTCGCACGAAACGGCGTCAGTCCAGACCAACCAGATAATAATGGCCGAACACCACTCTGGGCGGCAGCATCCGTGGGGTGCGAGGGAGTCGTGAAAATACTACTCGGACGAAACGACGTCAACCCCGACAAACCAAGTATCAGCGGACGAACACCGCTCTGGTGGGCTGCTCGGGACGGGCACGAGGGAGTCGTGAAAATGTTACTCGCCCGAGAGGACGTCATCCCCGATAAACCAGATATATACGGCGAAACGCTACTATTTTGGGCTATTCGGAATGGGCATAAAAGAGTGATAGCGCTACTCCAGCCCCCAGAATCTGCCGCCCCCAACCTATCATAAGGTAGAGAGGCCATAGCCCCCTCACCGCCTCCAAATGCTGATACCCTATGCATCCCCGCATGGGCCGCAACAACTCTACAGCACACCTGTCACCGCGATTGCCCCCTCCTCCTCACCCTACCCAGCCTCCCCCGGCGGTTCAAGTCCCACCTTGCTCTGATTCCTCCCCTCCCCGGAATAGTCCTGCAATAGAATCTTAGCCTAATTATTTCTCTTTCGGGCGAAGCAAATACCGCCCAAAATTCTTCCCAGATTTTCCTATGTAGTTAAGTCAGGATTTATCAAACTCTGTTTATAGTTTACGGCCTGGCGGCGGTAGGGGATATTACTATTGTATTGAGATAAGCCAGAATGGCACGATATTTCCATTATATATGCTCTTTTTTCCGTGCTTTCTGGTTGCATACCCTTTTTACTCGTACACATCTGCTGTTCCTTAATTTTCCCACAATTCTCTTTTTGCCCCCTCCCCCCTCTAAATCCTAGACGTAGGAATTGTTCAGATGTAGATAAAGAAAGTGTTATAAAGTTTAAATATTTCTGCCACTCATAGAAAGCGACTTAGATTCTAGCTGTTATAATAGCCAAGGTATACCGGTGATTTGTTTCCGCTATTGACATAGCCTAATGAAGGTTGTCGTCATATGCCACTACCCTCCAGTTGCGATCTTGAAGCCGAATTCGGAAGACCACCTACACCCAATTCTTACCCCTCTAGGGGAGCCGGTGTATTAGAGAGTTTCTCAACCTTGGGGTCGGGCTCTCGCTCCACGGGCCCTATGTTATAAACCTTAAATGACAATAATAACTACCATGCGGCCAAACCCTTGGTGGGCGGTTTTAGACGCAGGTCGGCTGCATCACGTATCATACGATTTTGGAGGGAAGTACTGAGGAAGAGGAGCCCAACCATATCTACAATGTTTTTATCGGCCATGCGGAGAGTTAATTTTGAATTTAAAAAACCTGAGTCGGGATTTTTTTCCCTCCCCCCTCTTACATCTCCCTTGAGATCCAAGGCGGCTCCCCATTTATATATACTAGCACAGCTAACGCCTGCTGAATTTACGGCATGTTACTGCATTATATCGCACTATAATGCAGAGTGTTCTATGTAAACTCGCAGTTGGGGCCCGAATTGGTAGCGAGTGACGTCCTATGACTTCATCTGGCCTTTGGACTTGCGAATACCACAGGCTCTGATCTTGTGTGTACGCGTTACTTTTTTTATTCTTTTCTCGTCTTGGCTGGGGGCTAAGCTTGCCATCATTTATCTGCTCGTATCGCGGGTGGGGTGTTTCACCGCTATAACGCAGGATATATATTATACTCAACTGTTTTTTCTTCAGTTAGTAATCTTCAGCGGCAAGTTAAATCTTGGATCATGCATCATTAACCTAGGCTCAGATTGAAGGTTATTCGTCATGGTTAAAGACTCCTTAGGTTCCTACTTAAGTGAGGCGAGCGGTTTTGGCGAACATATGCTCCTATCATTAGAGGAAGAGGTATATTATGAAAAATGTAGCAACCTAGCTCAACAATGGACCCCTCTAGGGTGAGCTAGGGGTGTGGTTAGCGATCTCGACAGATACCAAGAGGGATGATTCTGTTTCCCAGAACAGGGTAGGAGAGGGTTTTCCGGCCTGCTTCAGCATCAAGGAGGGTTATTCTATGACTTTAGGTTAGACGGTATGGGGAACAACTTGGGTTTTTCGGCTGTTTCATTCTGTGGCTTGATGCGCCTGGCCTGAAAGGGCCCGTTTACACACGGCTATCTAGCAGCTCTGGACGGCGCCGACCGTGAGGGGGGCCCGACGGTTAGAGGCGTAGGTAGGCAAGTACTCAGTATCATAGATAGCGTTTACCTATTTTAGCGTGCGGTCTAGGGTCTGGTGGAATTTGAAAACGCAACTCCGAAACAACGTCACATTCTGACCGCCCAGCTACAAGAATTTAGGAAAGTAGAAAATTAAGTAAACACATTTGCACCGCCTACCGGTATTGGATAAGCATGTCGTATGAGACAGTTTTACCACCTAAATCCCAGGGATAGACGGCTAGGTAAATAGACCCCAAATATGCTAGCCAGCGGATAGGCACCCCCACAGGCCACCTGGACATCCGCCTCCCCCGGACAGCTAAACCCAAACAAGAAACGCCCAAGCGGTTTCCTTGAATCGATTGGATGAACTATGGCTACTGTTCCGATCGCTGTTCGTTTCCCCATACAAAACCCACCAATCGGCATCTGTCCGGGAGGGCTAGGAGAGCGTCAACCGCCACAGACTCTTTAGGATCTCCGTAGGATGTTGGCGACAAAACCAATCAGAATCTCCCCCTTTTGAGCTAGAAACGGGCACTTTTGTTTGATGAAATCTCAGATTTGTTGATCTCAAAAAGTTTCAAAATATGTTAGAGCCTTTAGAGCTATCTAGATATTATGATTCATGAGTGACAAATCTCGGTTGGTTAATACCGATGGTACAATACCAGAGGTAGTGATAGTGGGCAAAAGGCACCGTGCCTGTAATCTATCATAGTTGAGTTTCCGATACAAAAAGTACATTACAAAGATACTCAATCAAGACCCTACTCGTACGCTCTCAGCCCTCTTAGTGGAGTAGGGGAATTCTCATAATTTTTACCCGGAAAGCTTAGGCAACTGTCTGCACTGGCGTTGGTCTTAGTTCTGTATTAATTTCAGACAAGTTGTGAGTGCTCAAAATCAGCCATTTTAGGTGTAAAATGGGGCCGACGGGGACGAATTTTGTGGTCAAGAGGGTACATTGCAAGATTAGTGTTCTACATTACTGCGCAGTGCAGTCTAGCAGGATAAAACGCAGCAGGATAAAACGTAAGTTAAGTAGATGTGCATTTCTAACTACTCGCGATGTTGAAGCATTTTTAAAAAGACTGCCATTGCATACGGCGAAGATTCGGCTTCTTTGCTTGGATTTGGGCGGTGTGGAATAATAGTCGATTTCAAAAACGCCCCGACATTGCGAGTACCGATGTGGCAGGCACAAGCATGGGGCTGTTGGCATAAACTTGGCAGTGTTGATGAGATGGTCCTGCGGAATCAGTGAGATGCCACAAATGACCCCTCTTTCGTTCAGCCCCCAGAATTCCAGTACTCGACTAACTCCACCACCGATCATCTACAGCATCTTAGCCTGCGAAAAAGAGGAAATGTCTCAATCTTTTAGTAATAATACCAACTCTCTGAACACCAACACGAGCTACACAGCAATTAGCGTGTCGAATAACTTTACAGTTGCCGACGACCGATCTAATATCTTGGCCTGGCTATCCCCGCTAGATCCTAAGTTACGACATCGGGACATTCAAGATCACCGAGTCGAAAATATAGGAGAGTGGCTCTTACAAACCGAGGAATTCAGAAGCTGGAGCGCCGGTAGTGAGGGGGGTGAATCCGATAACGCAGTTTTGTTTTGCTATGGGGATCCAGGGGTCGGGAAGACATACATTAGGTAACGACGACGAACCTCGTGGAAGAGAAGAAAAGGGGCAAGTGCTGACAAGCCGCGATGTTAGCTCATTGGTGATAGACAGCTTGTGTGATCAGGCTGGAGGACAAAATGTTAGCGTTGCGTGCTTCTATTTCGACTTTGCTGCGCAAAAGGAGCAATCACCCGCGAACACGATGGGCGCCTTGCTGAAACAGGTTGTTGGCGGACTCAAGGAAATCCCGGTAGAGATATCGCGGGCATACAAAGACCAAAAAAAAGCCATTGGTGGACGGGGACCCCGGCTTCCCGATATTGTGAAGATGCTACAGACTACCACCTCCAAAGAGCGCACATTCATATGCATCGACGCTCTTGATGAATGTGTGCCGGGGCATCGGGCCAAGCTTCTTGGATCGCTGAGTCAGATTCTCCAAGAGTCTCCAGGTACTAGAATATTCGTGACTGGAAGGCCGCATATTGGGCCTGAGATCGGAAAGCGTCTGGGTAGAAGAGTGACGAGTTTATCTATAAGTCCCAAAAGAGGTGATATTGTCACATATCTTCACTCTAAGCTAGAAGAGGACACAACCCCAGATGCGATGGACAGTAAACTAGAGGCCGACATCCTGAGGAAAATTCCTGAAGATATATCTGAAATGTATGCAGAAGCCACGGGACTAGGAAAGCTATTTCGGGCATCCACTAACAGATACATGTCTAGGTTCCTGCTAGTCTCGCTCAATGTCGATGCGGTCCTCCGAGAAACCACAATCCATCGCCGGCGGCGGAAACTAAGCGCAATGGCTAATGGCTTGGGGTTAGGGGATGCATATGGCACAACACTAGGTCGGATAAATGCGCAGGGTGGAGAAAAAGCGAGGCTTGGGATGGCCGCTTTAATGTGGATATCTCACGCCGAGCGGCCCTTGAAGGTCGATGAACTGTGCCACGCCCTTGCAGTCGAGATAGGGTCGCCGGATCTCAATAGCGACAATGTTCCTTCAATAGGTACATTACTAGCTTGTTGTCAAGGACTTGTTGTGGTAGACAAGGAGTCTTCCACTATCCGATTAGTTCACTTTACGCTTCAAGAATACCTCCAGGCTCATCCCGACCTTTTCGGCGCAGCTCACTCGGCAATGGCAGAAACCTGCTTAAGCTATCTGAATTCCCCGCAGGTTAAGGTCATTTCAACCGGTCTCTCCCTTGAGCTCCAAAATACACCCTTTCTCGAATATTCTTCTCTATATTGGGGAGTGCACGCGAAAAGGGACCTTTCGGATTGCTCGAAACAGCTTGCGCTGAAACTATTTTGCGACTGCGGCAGCCGCGTGTCCACCGGGATCTTGTTCAAAGCACAGAATCCCTATCGTTATGGTTTTGATTCTATTAAAAATTCCTTGTTCGGTGGCTTACACTGTGCATCTTTCTTCGGAATTGTCGAGATTGTAGCTGGGTTGGTAGAGATAGAAGGTTGTGATATCAACCAAATGGATTGTGGGGGTAACACACCTCTCGCGTGGGCTGCTCGCAATGGTCACGAGGGAGCGGTAAAAGTACTGCTCGGACGAGACAACATCAACCCCAACAAACCAGATAACAACGACCAAACACCACTCCATCATGCTGCTAAGAGGGGGCATGAGGGAGTGGTGAAAATTCTTCTCGGACGGGGTGACGTCAACCATAACAAGCCAGACCAATTGGGCAGAACACCTCTCTATTGTGCTGCTGAGAATGGGAGTGAGGTGGTTGTCAAAATGCTGCTCGGACGAGATGAAGTCGACCCCGACAAGCCAGATATGTTCAACCGAACACCGCTTTCTTGTGCTGCAGGTTATGGGCACGAGGGAGTAGTGACAATACTACTCAAACGGGATGAGGTCAGCCCCGACGAACCGGATAACGACGGCCAAACACCACTCTGGTGGGCTTCTTTGAAAGGGCGCGAGGGAGTGGTAGAAATACTGTTCGAACGGCACGAGGTCGACCCCGACAAACCGGACAACATCGGCCGAACACCACTCTTCATTGCTGCTTGCTATGGGCGCAAGGGAGTGGTGAAAATGCTACTCGCACGAGGCGTCAACCCCGACAAACCAAATATCAACGGCCGAACACCATTCTACAATGCTGCTTGGAATGGGTGGGAGGGCGTGGTGAAAATACTGCTCGCACGGGACGACGTCAACCCCAACAGATTAGACAAGGATGGCAAAACACCACTCGACCGGGCTTCTGACAAAGGGCACACGGGAGTGATAGCACTACTCCAGCCCCCGGAATCTACCGCCCCCAGCCTATGATATCATAATGTCGAGGATCTATCGCCCCTCATCGCCTCTAAATGCGGATACCCTGCGTGCCATCCCCGCATGGGCCATAACAGCTCCACGACACACTCGTCACCACCATTGCCCCCCCTTCTCACTCCCGCCCAACCTCCCCCGGTGGTTCAAGTCCCAACCTTACTCTAATTCCTCCTCTCCCCTCCCCCCCGAAATAATCCTACGACAGAACCTCAGCTTAATTATCTCTCTTTCAGTCGAAGCAAATACCCTCTAAACTTCTACATAAATTTTCCTATGTAGTCAGTCAAAATCTATCGATCGCTATTTGTAGTCCAGAGGTTAGCATCGGTGAGGGATGCTCCCATTGTATTGAGATAAGCTAAAATGGCACGATACCTCCATCATGTTATCTCCATTTTTCCCCTTATTTTCTGGCTGCAATATATCCTCCTTGCACATCGATTGTTTCTTTTGGCTTTTCCACCATTCCCCTTCTCCCCACCCCATTCAAAGTGTATTAGCTACGCGGATTATTTAGATATGGATAGAGAAAAACGTATAAAGTTCAAGTACTTTTAAAGACCTAGGAAAAGCGAAGGAAAGTTAGATATTGACTAAAGTATTACAGCCGTGATTTGTCCCCCCTAAGGGCGGGGTTTAACGAAGTTTATGTACCACTCCCGCCCACCCCCGGGCTTGAAACCGAATCTGGAAGACCACCCACTCTTTCCATCCTTTTCCATCCCGCAAAATCCAAGGTACATAGCAAGAAGTCTCTTAGCCCTAGAGTCAACCCCCCACTCCACAAGCTCCATAACACTATTATATACCCGCAAAACTCACCCTGCAGCCAACCCTTTTTCCATGATCTCAGGAATAGATCACCCCCATCACCTGTGATTTTTGAGAGCACCACTGAAGAGGAGCCAGATCAGATTCACAATATTTTTGTCTGCAAGCGGGAAGTTAATTTTATATTTAAAAACATAAATTTGGTTTCTTTTCCTCCTCCTTACGCTATGCTAGCGTGACCCCCCCCTCTCTACTTTCACCCCTCCTTATCTCTCTATTAATATCTGAAATAGTTTTTTATATGCACCGGGACGGCTCACGGTACGTTACCGCGCTGTACCGTATTACACCGTATAGTACGCCACGTAAGCTTCCAGTCAGGACACTAGATAGCAGTGAGTGACGTCTTATGACTTCCTCCGGCCTCCGGGCTTGCTCATTTAACACACACCATAATCTTGCTTCTTTTCTTCTCTTGCTCTTTCCCCTCCCAGCACCAACTAACCGTCGAGCCTTGGGTAACTGTCCTGTTTCCACCCCCAGTAGGGAGCTCACCCCCTTGTATTATATTTGAGTACCCACTGTAATAGTGCACTGGATGGTATTATAAGTAGGTGATGTTGAAATTCTGAGATGCTGCTCGCCATACTCAGCCTACCGGGCACGCTCACATCCTATCTCGTTATCGTTCGGACGGGGGGGGTGTTCGGACGCGCGCTCCGGATTGATACGCCGGCCGGAAGCAAGTTCTTTGATGCTGCTCGGCATGCTCAGCATGGGCGCTGCCTATGCCGGTATAGTTCGACAAACCTCCGAGTATGCGCTAGGGACCAGTGCAGAGTCGGAAGGGAGAGTTGGATGCGCGGAGGGTATGGATGGTGAAGAAGTTTTCTTTGTGACGTTTGTTCTGTTCTTTGTTAGCATGATAGTTTCATGGAAGGAAAAGGGGAACACGCGTGGAAGGAAATGGAGCTGTGTCGTGATGGATTGAAAGGTAGAAGGATGGAAGGAGGATAGCATTGTTGTTGTTTTGATTTATACTCCTGTCCTTACCACTAGTTAGTTTAGTAAGTTGAGTAGTGAGCATCGAGCATTGTGGGTCGTGAGCGTGAGAGTAGTTGGGGTAGAAGGGAAGCTCCCCGCTCTGGGTTGTGTATTGGCGATGGAACATTTTAGGGTTGTTTTCGATCTTGGCGTTTCGTTTCATAGCCACCGTGCGCCGTTCCATCTTCCGCCGTTTCGCCGTGTTCGCCATAGCCATTTTCAACAGGTGATACCGCATGGTACATCACAGATGTAGAAAGCTTAACCCTACAGTATTTCAGTGTGTTTGGACGGATTAAAGTGGAGTTAAGTATTTCTGCACGCGCCGGACTAACCGTACTAGTTTTGTTCATGTTTTATTCTCCTAAGGTCTCGGTTCGTAATTTTCAGCCGCAAGTTAAACCTCCGATCGTGGATTAGTAACCTGGATTCGGATTGAAGGTTACCGTATTCGACGTAGCCAAGGATGCTTTGGACCCGTGCTTAGGCGAGGCTAGCGGTTTCGAATTTATGCTCCGACCATTTGAAGGATGTTGCGCCCGACTGCAACCTCGCACCTCTCGGCAGTCGTGAAAGCTGGATGTCAGAGTGATGGGTCCTACGCCGCTAGAGCCTGACACGAGAGCGATTTCCCCACCCACATCGGCGTCACGAAGAACTATCCTGTTGTTGTTGTCTTTTTTTGGGGGGGAGAAACCTTTCATATACCATGAAATATGAGTGAAACATGGTACTTTTATCCCCGATACCACAATTTTTTAAGACAATGGTCAAAACAGGTAAAATCAATTAAAAATAGAAACAAAATTAAATCAAAGAATCTTTTGCCAGGCGCTAATTAATAATTAGATCAATAAACCATAAATGGAAATAGAGGATATGAAAGCAGAAAAAGAAAAAAATAGAAAAAAATAAGTACAAGTAAAGAAGGAAGAGAAATTAAAAAAGATACTATTCAACTTGGAAAGTACAGGTTCTTGCATTATGCACACCCAGATTACCCCAAGCTCTATATTGTTGACAGCGGTCCTTAACTACTACCTCCCTATGCATACGTTGAGCACACTGTAGAGCTGCAAGACAACACTCTCCACTTTGAGCACACTGCTTCTTAGGGCGACCTGGGACTAGTACCCAGTGGGTGGTTGGAGGACTAATTTGACAATCTTCTAAATTCTCAAAATTCACCGGCTTCAAATTTTCCAAATATGTCTGCAGCTATGTTGAAATGGTCAAGCTCAAGGGAAAATAGTCAATAGGAGCCTTATGTATATAAAGGAGAAATGCATAAGCATGTGAACAGAAAACTTCATTCTCCCAATATCTTGTACAAGTACATGATTTTGTGAGCACTAAAGAGAAAAACAATTAGTATTTGTCATCTTTAAAGTTATAAAAAAGGAGAAAATAGAATACAATTGAGAATATAGATTTTTTCCATAGGATTATTCAGCCTGCTGGAGCCAGTTAAAAGGAACAGTTATCAAAGAATGCCAAATCTCATTCAACAAGTCAACAATTGAGAGCTTACACTCTAATTGTAGACTTTTGTTATATGATTTGACAATATTTGAAGTATTGTGACTATATCATTGACCAGGAAAGAATGCAGTCCAGAGCTGTATATCAATTCCATGAAGGTAATTGGCGGCCTCAGATCTTTGTGCATCTAGGTCCAGTAATCTTGTTGTATACACTACCTCAGATTGGGTATTAGCAATTCCCCAAAAGTGTTGCTCCATTAGCGGAGTTCCAAACTTAGCGTTAAAGTTTTGGCAAATATGAAAATTACAGTCAGCCTGAACTATTCCTTCACCAAGGATAGCCTTTCTATTAATCAAGCCTGGATCATGATTATTTATAATCATTGCACTCATGATTTGTGGTATCGCATGCTTCAGGTGATATAAAAACCAAAACCAAAAATTACTATTTTCTTCAACAATAGCCAATACAAGAAGAATAATATGACCATTGGCATCAATTGATACAGTAAGGAGGAGAGTATAAATATAGCGAACGTTGCAAAATGTTCTATCAACAGCAACAAATTGTCGATATGGCTGAAAGGAGAGGTGTGCTTCAGCAGGACCGATGAAAACACATCAGAATTGGGATAGTTGCTGTGCTCATAAAGGATATATCTCCCCAGTCGGTATCATATCAAATCATAAATATGCCCAGGAATAGGTTTCTCGAATACGTGCCAAGTAGGCTGGTTGTTGATGGTAATCACGTGCATACCCAACTGTATTGTTACTGAGTTTTGCACCTGCTCGATATGACACCTGGTAGCTGACCTCTTCATTAAAATGAAGCTGAACCGTGTTAATAAGTTCTCAAGATGTTGTCTTTTGTGTATAATACTAACTAAGTTCTTAGAAACCTGTCGCGTAAGCCAGGACTGGTTATTGCAGGTTGAGCGAAGTGGAATTACAGCTCCAATACAATTGTGTTCTGAGATCAGACACCTTATCTTAATATCTCCGGTTCTTATTTGACTTGCAAAAACTCTCCAATTGCAGACAATTGCATTCGCAATAATTCGTGCTGAATCTGGTGTTGAAAATTTGCATCGGTAGTTGGCTCAATCTTTATCTTTCAAATGTATAAGAAAGGCAAACTTATCTGCAATCGACAAATTCTGAACTGCCTTCATCAGCAGTGAAGGGCTTGGAAAAGTTTTATCAAGCTCTGATGGGGTAGTAGGTATTGTCTGACATAGAATAGATTTTAAATCACTTAACAGGAAAAGAGATAAGGATAAAGATAAGGAAAGATACTGATTGGTAATTTGAATTAGATAGATGGTAACGTATTTGACCTAGGAATGGGACACTCACTAGATATGGGACACTTGGCAATTACAGTGTCCCACATACTAAAATAGGAATACCTCAATCTAAGCTAAATCTATTCATCTGTAAATCTATCTATAGATAGCTAACATATCTTTAAATATGCTCTAGCAATATTACTCTCCCATTGGCAAAACTGATTAAGCAATAGTACAAAGTGTAGAGAAATACCCAATTACCTATATAGTGAGTAATGTATTTTATATAAAATTGATAAAAAATGGTAAAATTATTCTAACTGCTGGAGAAGGTAGAGGCACATGTTCTCCTGAGCCTGCATTTTGTAGAAAGTTGATTCAATATCTACAAAGACCAAGTCGTTGATTTCAATCAGTTCAACCTTTGAAAATCACAATATCTTTCAGTTTGTATCATAAAACTATTAAGATCTCTATTAATACTTAATTAAAACAGCTGAAAAATATTCCATAAATACTTGATAAGCCTATAATAATGCTTTATAATGAATATTATGCCTTTAGGCTTTAAAGATAATATTTGCTAACTCCTGTAGAAAATGTCTTAATTTACAATATACTGACTATTTTATATCTGATACAATTGATGGAAAATCATCAACTTATGCTATTTACTAGAAACTACAGGGAAAGTATATCTTTTCATATTACCTATTATTGTAAATATAAATTACAAGTTGAGTGACTTCAAGTATAATATTTGTATTTTATACAAGATTTACAATATGTATCTAACAGTTTCAATTATTTAAAGGTTACTAGAATTACAGAAACAAAAGTATAATTTCATTCATAAACTCGTAGAATACTTAAAATATGTTTTAGGTTATATAGAAAGTCAAAATATGATATTTTTGTGTATAACAAATGTTATACTGATTGAAATCAACAACTTGGACTTTATAGATATTGAATCAACTTTCTACAACATGCAGGCTCAGGAGAACATGTGCCTCTACCTTCTCCAACAGTTAGAATAAATTTACCATTTTTCATCAATTTTATATAAAATACATTACTCACTTTATAGGTAATTTGTTATTTCTCTACACTTTGTACTATTGTTTAATCAGTTTTGCCAATGGGGGAGTAATATTGCTAGAACATATTTAAAGATATATTAGCTATCTATAGATGGATTTACAGATCAATAGATTTAGCTGAGGTTGAGGTATTCCTATTTTAGTATGTGGGACACTGTAATTACCAAGTGTCCCATATCTAGTGAGTGTCCCATTACTAGGTCAAATACGTTAGTATATATCTTCAAAAGAGTATCGATAGAAGCTGATGGATACTGAAAATAGAGATAGAAAATATAGGCTATTTAAATAGTGGAATGATTAAAATACTGGGAGGGCAAGAGAGACTTCTCTATTAACGTGTTGTTTTCAAATTTCCTCTTCCTGCTTGATTCACGTTGCAAACTGACATCAATTATTGACCGGACAACAATTAGCTTCTATTTAGCACATTTGATCATATGACCCACTTTTGAACTGTGTAAACTAGCTTGTTTAAACTAAATTTAAAGTGCCATTGACTTTCAGGAAGTCGGTTGACCCTGAGTACGCTATAACGATAGTAATGATCTATTCCGAGAGTGAAATAATAAACACAAATACATTATGAGTGACTATTTATGACTTAAATTGTTGTATCTATGCTAATGGTTTTCATAGTGCATTTTTATAGTATAAGCTAACTTAAGTTACAGAAAACAACTATATTCTACTAGTACTATTCATTCCTTGACAATAACTCCGCTTCATCCGCTTTATAAATGGTAGCCACCAAACAAAATCGGTCTCCACTTTATCCCAATGTAAAATGCTCAAAATGCTCACTTTTAGAAATCCAATAGAGTTACCCTATATACAAATCTCCATTTTAGGCCCTGTTTGGCAGGCCACCGGAAAAAGAAACTCAGTCTTTCCTAAAAACAGAGGATCTTTCCAAATAAAAATACTGAGTATTTATCAAAATACTAGCGTTTGGCATAACAAAAATCCTTTGTTTTTTAGAGGGCCTTTTGATTATTTTAGGGGCTGGGTGTAAAAGGGACTAGACCACAATAAAAGGTTTGATAGTCTAGCAGGATTGTGACTGGGGGAAAAAATTCTATAGTGGGAAAATCTTTGCTGTCCTTGACTTTGTGAAACTACGGCAGTATGATACAATAATAAATCAAGTTGTACCCTAATACAGGCAGGTTTATCAAAAATATCACACAAAAGAAATACAGGAAAAGTTTATCTGAAGGATAGAAATACTATAGTATTTATGTGCATGCCAAACATGACATAGTTTTTTTATCCTGTCTCAACCAGAAATACTGAGGAAAACTGAAAATACCATGGTATTTGTGGCATGCCAAACAGGGCCTTAGTTCTGTAATACAAAAATCTGCATTTTCAAACTCTCCCAAAGGCCATATTAATGCCCAACCATTTTTCCCATCTCCACCGTTCCCATGAGGCTCAGTAAACACATTAACCAAACATTCATGCAAAGTAAAACATTCTTTTTCATTAGTTGTGAAAGGTCTTCTTGTTAAGTCTGAATATTATTTAAGTATTTCCTCATACTTCTGCATGCACTTCATATCAACTGCTGCCAACAAAATCCACTGAGCCCTTGTTAAAACACCTATTCAAGTTGACTGGAACATGGGCCACATAACTATTTCCATCCCAGCTTTTAACTTTGTATCTTTAGTAGCAACACTTCCAAGATTAATATATCCTTGCTGTATTCAAATACCCCCATAATAAACTTGAGCTTGTGCCCATGGTAACCAACAAAGCTGTGGATTTGAAAGAAGCCATTCCTCATACTCTGTATATCATGAATAGTTTGGTATTTCTGATGGATTAATTAATACATATTCGTTAATATTCTAGCATATTGTCTTTTGCATATAGTAACAGATCTGCTCCCTGTAAACCAGCTTCAGGCTTGTACCAAAGATAATAAATATTTTTTCATAGTTCCTATTCAGAGTCACAAAAAATCCTTTGTCTTTTACCTCTATCTGGTCAAAGGTTGATCCAAGAAACTCTTTTTTTTTTTTATCCTCAAGGGTACACTGGCAGGTAGTGGTAGTGAGAGAACTACGCTTTCCATGACAGCTGATATTGAAAAATGCCTCAATGGTATTATCTTTTTTATGTAATTAGTATATAGTATATTGTATTAACCGGTTGAACTTACAATTGCTTCCAAATACATGCTCAAAGGTAGAATCCCCTTCGTCTTCAAGTTGTCCTTTCTCTGGTACTTGTTTCGTGTTTCCTGATAGCCATAATAGAGAGACCAAGTTCTTTTGTAAATTGTAGTCTGAGAATGCCTGAAAGCCTTGTTCATTTTGTTGACATTTGGAAGGTAGAAAATTGAGTAAGAGGGGTTTGGCTTTGGAAGGTGGAGGGAATTCCTGTTTTTCTCCTTTTGGCAAATAAGGTAGTGCCTTGAGAATTTCCGCAGGAGTCTGCATTGAGGGCTTTGTATAATCTATGTTGAGTATAAAGAGTGAATTGAGTCTAAGGGATAGGTTGTGTGTGAATAGTAGGATTGAAAAAGAGAGTTACAACTCAGTCTTTTACAATCCAAAGCCAGGACTACAGTCTAATAGGTTTCAGGGCCCCAATAGTTGAAGAAAGAGACAAGAGAGCAAGGAGGTATAATTGAAGAGGTGAAGGATTCTATAAAGAAATTATTTGGCAAATGCAGAATTTAAAGAGGAGGGGCCATCCTGCTGAGATTTGTGGTTGTGGTCGGCAAAAAAAGACAACCTGTCATGGCCAGCTTGGTGGACAAAGAAAACCAGTCACAGCCTCATGGCTAGCCTGGTTGGCCAAAAAAAAAAGCCCCTATCACTCTTAGCTCTGTTGGCAAAAATAAACACCCCAGTTATAGTTAACTTACCAGATACAAACTACTAGCAACATGACCGTGCACCATACTTCAGGGTATAAGCGAATGTCTCAATCGTTTTCATGGTATACTACAGAACGTGAACCTTTTTTTTGCTCAGAATTGGGTGGGGTCTAACCTGGGTTTTTCTACTTTTGTTTAAGTTGCACGGCTTAATTGTAGCTAGCTCGGAGAATCTATGAAATTCACTTTGAAGAACAGAGAGTCTAATAGTTTTAGCACAAATGAAACACACTCTTGTCCAAGGCCTTCCAACCCTAGACTTTCTCTAAGTATGCAACTAATGTCATATTCTCTGAAAAGTAGAAACAATTGCAAAGGAACATACTTTACTTCAGTGTATGGCAGGTCATGTACACATTGAGTGCAAAAAGAAAATCCCAAGCCAGAAGGAGCTAAAGCACAGAGGCTGCTTATGTAAGCAACTATTGGAGTAATGAGAATCGGCATTCGCAACAAAATCAGTAAAAAAAATCAGTGTGTGTTATTTGCATTTCAGCGCATCATGCATCTTCTTGACAATTTTTTTGAACTTATATAATCAAAAAACCTGTTTCATTTTAAGATTAATATATTAATTATAGAGACAAACATGAACTTTTAGCCCTAACCAACAATATTTACATGTCTATTGTAGCTTCTAAAGTTCTAAATAGGATTCATGGGATGCACAAGATGCTGACCAGATGCAAACTCCACTACATAGTGGGTTCAGATACATGTGGATGCAAAATCGAGTTTTCTTACAGATGAATACAGCCTTTAATAATATTCTATCTCTATCTATTACTTCTATAGGATTTAATTCTTTAGATGCTACTAGTGAAGTGTGAGGTAGTATGCAAAGCATACTGGTAGTCGTAATGTTGAAGCGGTTTTAAAAATGACTGCTATTGTATGCCGCCCAAATCAAAGCAAAAAGAACCAATTTTAGTGGTATGCAATAACCATCTTTTTTAAAAAACACTTGATATAGCGAGGACACTCATGTTTACTTAATTCTCATCCACAATAATGCATGTATAGCAGTGTTGTGGTGATGGAAATGTAAAGTACAAGACAAAGCTTTTCATCAGGCACACCAATGGCAACCCTACTACTATTATACATTTGTTACTTATGCAACAACAACTGCTTAGAAGAAACTGAATTTAATATGATGATAGTAGGCTGAACTTATGTTGAAATGGTATTTAATAACTGAATATTAACCTATAGAGACATGTTCCCAAACTGCCATTTCCAAACTTGGCAAACGGCTGTTTGGAAACAGAGTACAGCCGAAGACACTAATCCACTGAAACCGCAATTTGAGATGATAAACCACTGGAACTGGAGTTTGAGTGAGTTTACCACTCAAACGTTGATGTGCCAAACAGCCTCTTAGTATATTATCCCTTTGCATCTAGAACAGCAGCCATTCTTCTAAGCATAGACTTCTACAGACTTTCCAAACATTCCTCTTTAATACCCTGAGTGCGAACCAGGTTAAGAGCCTCTGCTAGATATCTTCTAATGGTATCTGGCCCCCCCTTGGTCTTGTGAATGTTGGGAAAGTGCTGGGGTAGTGTTTCCTTTAACCTTTTCCAACAGTGCTTAGTAGGATTGAGGTCTGCGGAATTGGGTGTTAGGCGCGCAGAGTCCCCGTAAGGATTTACAGGGCAAAGTTACCCTACCTTGACGCACACGAACTTCGAAGAAAAAAGATAACACGCCCCTCCAGCCCCGGCGTTGGGACGGCGCGTCATCACTGGCCGACAGGGTAGTTGCGTCCCAACACCAAAGACCACTGTCGATGGAATACATCTTATAACACCATATATGTCGTGGCCGTCTGTCCGACCGGATCCTGTTTGCAGGTTATATGAGGGGAGACCTTCGGACACCGTATACAAGTACAAGCAGGTGAATCGGACAATGGCGCATAAGGTTACAGACACTTGAAAACGGACAGTTGGAAGAGTAGGTCGAAGGTAACGGGACGTTTTGCACAAAGGTTAGTTCCCTCGTACCTACAAAGCCGTGTAGAGTATGAAGGAGGTAACTATGCCCAGTAAGTGGATCGGGTGCATCCACAGAGGACAGGTTGGTAAAAGATGGAGCCCGAGGGAAAAAACCTATAGGTACGATCCCAAGAACAAGTCGTGTAATGCCGGAAGACCAGAATACAACATGCAGTTGCAGGTTGAATTCTCGACGGAACCAAGCAAAGAAGATTGGCCATCTTCTGTTCGGCGAGTTAGACTACCGTTAACGAGCACAAGGGCCGGATAATTTGTAACCATCCTGGTCAACGGATAAGTGGATGAGCTGACACCTGACGTGATCTCCACACCATCAGGAATAACAGAAGCGCAGACCGATAAGTTGGCCATTGCAGCAAAAAGGTGTGGTAGAGAGTTTTCAGGGTCTACGAGTGTTCGCACTCAGGTGAACTTCGCAGAGTTGCGGGCAAGATACTTAATTAGTATAGAGTTAGCATGTATACCGCGATTGCTCAGATGCGGAATATAAATATTGAAGCATCTTCGCTGATATTAAAACACAACAAACACGGAGAAGAGATCTTATCAATATAATAAGTTATCTACACTTTTATATCGTTACCAATACTTCGACTGTCTATACTGAAGTGAATTATTATATCTAGCCTACATTACTCGTATCTCCTTAACGAGTTCTCCGATGTAATTACGATTAAGGTCCTAGCTGTTGGAATACCTCACGCCGAAGCTACCACCTAACATTGGGTGGCCATTCCATAACCTGTATATTGTCTTCTGCAAACCAAGCCATAGTATCTCTTGCAGTATGTATTTTTACACTATCATGATGAAAGATACGATCTCCAACAGTGTCCTCTACATCCTGCCACATATGAACTAAGTCATTCTCTCAAACTCCAATATATACAAATCTATCCACACTCTTCTCAAAAATAGGAATCAGGGAACCCTTATTTTTACCCCAAATACAAGTCCAGACCATCCACTATATTCTAGGTCATTTTGTACTTGCATGAATGCAGTCCTGATGCCATTTTTCCTCAGATATTCTGAAAACCGAAATATGCTTAGAATATTTGGACTTTTCAGCCATCTATTCATCACTATAGTTGATTCTAACAAAGTCCTTCTTTGTCCAATCCTTATACTCCTTGGCTTAAGCTAGCCTCAATATAGCATATTCATCCTTTACAAATACTGTTTTCCCAGCACTCCACTTCTTGATTTTGACTGAATCTGGAACTCACTTGATAGTCTTCATTGAGGTGTGTAGTGCAACCTCATTGGGCGATTCTGGTCAGGGAAGGCAGTCTGTCTTTTTAAACCTTCTGAGAAGTTCAGCGATGGATTCAAGTATCTATCATTTTGTATCTTCTAGGCATTAAGAGGTTTCGCTCATCACTTCTCTTTTGATACTAGTTGTAGAATCTTAGAATAGCTCTCTTGGGACGACTCAAGAGCTTTCCAGTTTCAGAAAAAGAGAGGGACTTTTGTTTTCACAGCAACAACTTGCCCTCTCTCAAACTCTATCAGATGGTTGGTTATTTCTGTTGGCATGGTTGTTAAGGAGTGGTTGATCATTGATGTCAGGTGTTTTGAGATATTGCCTAGTTGCCAAAGATCTGACCAAAAGCTTTGTCCTAGTACTTTACAATGCAACTGAAGAATGCTGGGAATAGTACTTGTAATTTTCACCACTGGCAGCCATAAGACTGGTACAGGTACATGCGAGTATGAGAATTCTCAGTGGCAACAGAGGGACCAGAACAATCTTTACAGTTTGAACTATATACAAATCCTTGCAGCAGTACCGCCATTACTAGCAAGAGATTGTCACAGTTTTAGGCGGTACTAAATCTCTAAGAACCCGTGAGATGAGTAAGGCCAGAGTACTTTATCGTAGACGGAGATGTGTCTAGTATGGCTCAATATAAATCTGCGTAAAAATAGTGATAAACATTTTTCTTATTGTAACTTATTATATTGATAAGGTCTCCTCTCCGTCGCATGATGATTTCAGTAAAGCTCATGAGGGACTTCTATATTTATATCCCGCGTCGTAGAGGATGTGGCTTACTAGTATCTACCATACTAACTAAGTACCTGCAAACTATTCTGAAGATTTCCTCATAGTGTGAATACTATTTGACCCTGAATATGATAGCCCTACTATTGACTTCGGGACTGGAGAGCTCTTGATTTCTCTGGTATGAGACCATGTCCCAGTCAGAGTTTACAATCCTTCTTCCGTCAGGAGGAACTGAAACTTGTCTGCATACCAGAAAGTATACTCAGTATCAGATGCATGAAGTGGTCAACTTCATAATCAGACCTATTGCAGTAGCAGATATCACTCTAGCTTTCTGCGTAGAGGCTTCTGTCAGACTAGAGGTCAGCATAGTACTAGTAGCACAACCCTCTCATAGTCTTTACCTACTGAATAGTCCTAAGTGGTATGGTCCTAACAATACCATTTGTGTGGGTGCGGTCTTACTCTTATATCATTCTAGAGTAGACATGACTAAAACATTCTTTTACCTTAGTGACATAGTTCCCTGTGCTGTACCTCTATGTCTGTAACCTTATGGGAGATCGACCGATTTCACCTGGAACACTTGCATAAGCTCGCCACAGGTCACCTTCCATATATCCTGTTTACAGCATCTGGTCGGACAGACCGCCGCGACCTATATGGTGTTATGAGATAAGTTCTACTGATAGTGGCCTTTGCTTGCTGTTGGGATGCAAGTAAGACGCCGTCTGGTGTTGTCATGCCGTCCTTATGCCGGAGCCAGATGGGGGTCTTAGCTTCACAGGGTGAAGGTAGGGTAACCTCATGGTATAAAAAACTAGGTGGAAATGCTATGCTTTTCCCATATGCCTAACACACAGCATCTCTTTCTGTGAAGACTGTGATAAAGCGAGTGGACTTTGATCTATCAAGTGAGAGGTTTAGGTTTAGGCCCTAAGAGCAGAGTAAAACAAACAACCAGAACACCACGAAGGGAATTGCTAAAACCCTTGCTGAGTAGGTAGTTGATAGTGATAACATACTCAAGTGACAGAAAATTGAACCATTCCCTAGAGAAGAATCATCCAGTTGTAGCTGGATAGAAATCTTGTGGCAAATGAGGATTCTCATGCTCCAGATTCTTTGCTTATACACAAGTAGCCTCTGTACTTTAGCTTCCTTCTTGCTTAGGATTATTTGTTTTGCACACGAGGTCCACATGACCCGCGGTACTAGTGGGTACTTGTATATTATAAAAAGGTTTCTGGAAAAGTAGACTTTGGCTTGGTCCTAACTTACTTGTAGAATACTAGTATTATACGGTGTAGGGCATGGATTGTCATAGGACAGTTTAGCAGTTACGCATGGTGTTGTGCTCATACTATGACTTGCTTACTTAGTAGTTAGCTTGTATTACCCTAGCGGGAATAGCTTACCTAATATTTAAGAGTAGGTATATGGCTTCATACGATGACCATATATCCGAACCTATGCTCCTGAAGGTATGAGCTTCCTAGAGGCATCTGGAAGATGACTCGGACCAATGGATGAGAGCACGTTTCAAAGTATGTTTAACTAATTAAAACGCTGTTTAGGAGAACACTACTCCTCTCATTTTCTAGTTGCATATGCATATTGCTGCATAATGCTTTAATAGCTGGATATCGGAACTGATTACTCCATATTCCATATTACTATTAGTATGTAGGCATTTGGACCACATATTCATTTGTAGTCTATCATGATCAAGAGATCGAAGACAGTCTACTGGTGGGGGGGGGACACCCTCAGATGAAATAGCAGTTCGGGAGATTCTCTGAGTTGAGCTGTACATGTTTTCTGGGTCAAACGGTGTTCGCACTTTGTTCTAACGAACTGCATCAGCAAAAAGATGGCCTGCGTCAGATAGAGTAGTGTTGCGTCCTGACTCTCCCCGCCTGGACCCTGCGTCCTGTGCGTCCTGTGCGTCCTGTACCCATACGCCATATCTTGTTGCGTCAGGTGCGTCCGGAGACCCTTGCCTACACTGGGTTCCATCCGGACACATCCAATCAAGCAACCCTGCCTCCCATGCATCCTGACTTAAGCCTCAACACCATCGCACATCAGGATTCACCACTACCCCTGATTCTCCTTTCAGCCTTCTTTGTCTTATAGCCTAGATGTGAGCAAGGAGTATTTCTTGGCAAAGAAAATATAGTTAGTGCTGGCGCCTGGTGAGAAAGCCATCATACCCTTAATCTTAAATTTACGCTAAAGACCCCATGTCCGAGTCAGCCTGGCACTCAAAGTTTTATTTTCAGAACATCATCTTTGAATGAGCGAAAATGCCAGCTCACTCCAGTCTGAAAGTGAGTGATAGCCATAATACTGTCAAGTCTAGCATAGTGCCTGGTGGTTTCTCGGCACTTAGCCTCAAACTGGACGCGACGCGACACTCTTTTCATCACAACATTCAACATTCACACTCCCGGGCCACAGCTGCAACACTCCACCACAGCCAGACAATGAATCCTGAATTCGACACTTGGAGGTTCCTGGGCTCGATGCCAGCTATCTAGCGGTATAAGATTCATCCCCAGAGGGATATTATTTATGAAGTTACAGGGCTGAATGGGGTGGGGTGGTGGCGATCTCAAAGCTCGATGGCAGATCCCTCCACGACCACTGCTCCGATCCTGAATCTGATTGCGGGAGGTTGTTGGGCTCGATGCCAGCTACACAGCGGTATAAAGAACGTCTCTGTAGCATCAAAACCCAGGAAATCGCTGACCCTTATGAGAGTTGTTTTTATGGATACCCACGTGATCTCAGAACTCGATGGCAGATTCCTCCACAACCACTCCTCCGATCCTGAATCTGATTGCGGGAGATTATTGGGCTGGACGCCAGCTACGCAATGGTATAAGGTACGTCTCTGTCACATCAAAACACATGAAATCGCTGTCTTCTGTGCAGGGTGTATCAGGTATCAAGCGGGCGATATTTTACGCGATGGCGGATATCTCCACAACCGATGGTCGGATTTTGATTCCGTTTGCAGGAGGTTGTTGGGCTTGACGCCAGCTTTCCAACGGTATAAGGTACGTCTCTGTCGCATCAAAGCCCAAGAAATCGCTGTCTTCTGTGAAGAGGATCTTTATAGTAGCCCTTGTCACAAATCGTGACAAAGCAAGGCAGATTTCACCTGACTAATACTTATTAGTCATAAGGTATGTTGGGTTTTTGCACTATGACTTCATTTGACTCATAGCTTTCACATGACTGCGCACTCACGAGTTATTGGATGATTATGATTGGTTAAATGGTTTCATGACGTCACGATTGAGAGGTCATATGATGTAATGATTTCGCACATGATTCAGATTACAGGTCATGGGTTTCACGCATGCGACTTATTGGAGCATGATCGGGTTTATTTGTTTGAATCGAGAAAAGAGGAAGTGCGCAGGTGATTTGTAAGAATCAGCTGATGGATTTCGCACCATGACTAATTATGAGTCATGGGGGCTATGCTATGCGATGGTGACGAGTCACCAGGGTTAGGGTTGTGAGAAAATGCCTATATAAGGCGCTTGGTTCCGACCAAGAGATAGGACCACGAACCATCTCTCCTCCACCTCCGGCGATTGAAATCTCAACACCACGGGAAATCATCGTCACTATCCCCCACCCACCTCTCTTCCCCCATCATGGCTTCTGCCTAGGGGTTGACGTTAAGCCAT
>Ga0307517_10002426_pt1 | contig 29848 bp, 38 predicted proteins | sample 23_EM_MG_FD_194515 | JGI IMG/M metagenome (GOLD analysis project Ga0307517, IMG submission 194515) | Populus trichocarpa ectomycorrhiza microbial communities from riparian zone in the Pacific Northwest, United States - 23_EM | ecosystem: Host-associated > Plants > Roots > Unclassified | place... | reverse complement strand
TATAGAAGGAAATCCTAGCACAGCCTTTGCCGCCCGACTCATACCCCAGTATGAGTCGCATATCCGCGTAACCAAGGAAACAATACAATTTGTCGTAAACCTTACAAAGGAAATCCCTCATAGCAACCGTGTAACAAAGGAAAGAACACCAAAGTTATCCCAGCACGTATCTCATCAGAGGACCGTGAGACCGGATGGCCTGGTGTCGTGAACGCTTGGATTGGACGTATGAGGATTGGCTTCGAGTAGTCTGGACGGATGAGTCGACATTTTCTACGGCTGGCTTTGGGAATAGGCCATGGGTTACAAGAAAGGCTACTGAGGAGTACCATGAGGATTGTGTTGACGAAACATTTGAGTCTGGGAGGGAAAGCAAAATGGTTTGGGGAGCATTCTGTGGGACTTTAATGTCCAAATTAGTTTTTGTTCCTACAAAGGCTAAGGTAGACTCTTCCTTCTATGTCACTAAAATCATGTATCCTAGTTTAGTACCCTTTTGGCATCGGAGTTGTGAGCGATATGGCTGGACTACTGTGGTAGAGAATGGTGCGCCAGGGCATAAAGGCTTCTCAATCCGCTACCGCGACCATAATGGGATGGAAACAACTCGGTGGCCTGCCCAATCCCCAGACCTAAATCTCATCGAACACCTCTGGCTTGATATGGAGAATGAGTTAGGAGAGACTTGGGGGAGGATAGGGCATATAGCAACTCTGGAAGCTGCTTTAAAAGCTGTTTGGAATGGAATTCCAAATGAGAGGCTGGAGAGCCTTATTAGAAGTATGCTGGAACGACTTCAAGCAGTATTAGATGCCGAGGGTGGAGCGACAAAATACTAGTCTTCATCAGATATCACTCGTACCAATTCAATAGTTTAAGCATACGTGTTGTAATTAGATCTATATTAAGAAGTGCGCCCGACTTTTGCTCTCACCAAATTATTTTCACCAAATATCACTCAACTTTCCTAATCTAGCTTAGGTTACATACAAATGTCCCATCCCATTTGGGAAGTGCGCCCGACTTTTGCCTACCCCCTAGTACATTGTGCCGTGCTGTGCCGGTAGGGCAGCCCCCTTCATCCGACAAGAGGGAAACAATAGCACGGCCGGGTAAGGTAACCCCGGTTCACCCCGGGACTCTTTTTTTTTTCATTCCAAATCCAGCAGCCTAAAGCTACGATACGGTAGTCCATTCTCCCTCTGCCAATGCTGCCCCTCTATAGTGCTGGTTCCACTACCTTTCATCTACATCAGACTCGCGACAGCCTTCGCGAATCCCTAATCACAACACCCCCATGGACATCGACGACCTCCTCCAGGAATTGGACGATAGCCAAGTCCCGGGAGGAACACGCGACATAACCGATCTCACACAATCATGGATAGCAGAACGATCGGCGCCGGAGATCCTACCTTTTCAAACCGCGTTGCTGGAAAGGCTAATGGAACGGATCCGACAGCAGGTACTTAAGTTCTGGTATCTCGGTTTTTTGGTTTTTTGGTTTTTTTTTATTGTTTTTTCCGTGGGAGTTTGTAAGCCAACCCGCAGCATTTTTGAAAGTAATATAGATCGAATTGGTAGAGACACAGACTGGAAATTTGGATCCGAAGACGAACTTCTGCCTCATCCTTATCCAGACGGAATTGGAGAGGGTTAAGTTTCTTGTCAGGAGTTATCTTCGGGCGAGGATACATAAGGTACGACTACTTCTACTTCTATCGTGATACATAGTGCCCTTCTCACCCCCTACCACCAAGATTAAGTAAGATTGTAAGGCTAAAAAAATCCGCCCCCCCCCCCCACCAGATCGATAAACATTCGATATACATCCTAACAACACCTTCCATCCGCGGCAGGCTATCACCGCCCGAGTTATCGTACTTGAAATCTCACCTTGGACTACTCAATTCGCACTTTTTGGCATCGTTTCTCCGCGGATTTCCCGAGCAGTTGCGCCGGCTGGATGACAAGGCTGGGGGGATATCCATGGTCGAGGAGCCGGACCTTGATGGCGCCGTGTTCTGCAAGGTGGTCAAGGATATTGAGGATAATATTGCCAGGATTCCTGGTACAGATGCTGAGTTTAAGCTCACAAAGGGGGATGTCTACGTTGTACGATACAGCGCCGTCCGAGAATTCATTCTCCGTGGAGAGGTGGAATTGATATAATAGCGGAGCTACCTATAACGATATATCCCTACTTTATCTTGTTTTTACCTTTTTTTCTCTTTTTTCCTTTCCTTTTGCTCTCGAGTGTTGGCGTTTCCTCCCTTCCTTCTTTAGATGATTTTACCATAGGTGAGCGGGGACCGTACCATAACTGGCGTTTTATAGCTCTTTTACAGGGAGAACCAGCTCGCTTATTTGGTGGGTTCTTCAGTTAATAATGAAGGGGATGCATAGTGCAGTACCTCATACAAGTATTGCAGCGCGAATATTACGATGCCTGAAGATATCACCTTATTTGTATCACCTGAAAATCGAAACCTCCCCTCCCTCAATGTGACATCAATCTCTGCCATTACGATAGAGCCCACCGTGTACGAGTCCTGTACTCCTAATTACCTGACATTTGTAAAAACGACTGCTGTTGCATATGGGCAAAAAATCGACCGAAGCCTCAGGGTTTTGGTGGTATGCAATACCAGTCGTTTTTACAAACTTCAGGCAATTGGGAGTACCCATAACAGGCAAGGAATATCCGAAAACATGGACTACGAATTTATATGGGCATGGGATGTGTACGGTTTTGTTTTGTTTTTCCATACACTTTTCGAACCCCGGTCTTCGGGTACAGTACCGGTACTTCTTGCCCGCCGCGAGTTCTGTCCTGCACTGTACCACCCTATTAAAGGTGCTGCTGGCATTCCCTTAGTGCCATAATACAAGTAATATTGCACAACAACCGAAACAGACACTCACCTCGAGAAACCCACGCCCCCGCAACCACCCAACAACATTCCCTGCGGTTAAGTTGAAGCGTGATCAATCTCTTTCCATGCCCAATCCGAAAACATTTCACCACCAATCCGACGCGGAAACCCAGTACCGAGCCGAGGCATCGCCCGAGCGGTACACTGTACGAGTACTATATCACAATGTTATATCGCAGGGGGACCATATCAACAATTCCGTGGGATCGTGTATCGTCGCACCTACGGTAGGGTACCGTGGCTAACTCACATGAGGGAAACCCGTAAAGCCAAATGAATGGTACGTGCCGTTCCGGGCTCATCTCGATTTGCGATTCCCACCTTGCAACTGTCCCACTCCCTCCCCGATGGGTCTTCTCCCACCCGTCACATACAGTATGGTATCATAGATCCACCAGATTAGCTGCCGATATCGTACTAGCACAAGGACAAGTATCATACAGCTACCGGTAGAAAAATCGGAAAATGTGGAAATTAAAAGTCAGAAACACGGTTGTTCAATTGGCTCGAGCACACCGAACCCTCCAATCAAAAACCCAGAGGCCCGATCGCCGTTTTCCGATTTTTTCTACCAGTAGCTGTACCACCAACCAGCTACCAGCACATCCAACCGGTAATTCGGAATTCCGGATCTCCTCAACAACAACCCTCCCTCCAGCATCCCAAGTGCCCGAGCACTGGAGAGTATTGGCTCCACTGTTGTTTCACCCAGCAACGACTTCGGCTCTCTCTCCCTTAACACGTACCGCGTTCCAGCACTCGAAATATACAAGTAGTAATTATACATGCGCTAGCCTTGCATTCGTTTTCTGTTTTTTCTTTATTTTTTCTTTTCCTTTCTTCCTCTCTCTTCTCCCCCCTTTTCCCTCCTCCTCCTCATCTCATTCTCCACAGAGAAACACCAGTAATTGTAGCATAAAAAGCGAATACTAACCAATCCTTCAGAGCCCTATGGATGAAAGAGATAGCTAACCTACCATAAAGCACCCAACGAGCCTTGTGGCAATGCGGCACAAAACACGGTGCCCTGGCGAGTGATTCTATCTGTCAGTGTTTCTCGCACACACTTACCCCTTCCCGCAATACCAGGGCCAAAGGTTCCCCCGGCGGCCGCGAGAGATAGCTCCTGGGACGTATTATCGTGTTAAACCCGGCCTTTGTCTCTCCTTTACCCTCTTATTTGTCCCAGGCGGGAAGCATCCGGAAACAGGGATTTACAAAATATATGGCAGAAAATCCGTGCGTATCGCAAACTCACCCCTCGTATTTCCGGATACTTCTTTCTCGGGACAAGTCCACGTAGGCTCCGTTTCGCAAGACATGATATCACCCTGTTGCGATTCCAAGTACAACAGTGTCCAAAACCAGCTCTCCATTCTCACGGCCTATCACTCGACATTCCTTGGGCGCTCGTTTCCGCTTCCATGCCGAGATTATGGTCTCGGGGTAACCCTAACGCGGTATAATTTTCCCACGGCTCTCGAGACGAGACAGATGATTTCGTTAACCATCCAGAGAGTAATAGCACTCCATCGCGCTAAAGAGCCCCACAGGAGATCTCAGACATAATATAAATCTCAAACTTCGACTTCGGGAGCCCCCGGCTCCCGGACATTTCCGGTGGGATTGTCCCTGTGCGTGCTGCCGGCGGGCACTCGGACCATCTTATTTCTGTCATGAATGTTTCCAAAGGTGCGCCACCCACACACACCTTGTGCGTAAGTTTTGCCTTGCATCGTTAGACAGCCGCTAGAAGCGCAAGACGTGTCTGATAAGCCTCCATACTATGTTGTTTGTTTCTCAAGAGTAGTCGCTGGGCCTCCCCTGCTTCCCGCTCTGAGATTATGCGTGTGGTCGTGGCGAGGCCCAATGCCTATCATGCACGTACGAGTACATCCCGTATGCTTAGGCATTCCTTCTGCTGCGAATGGAGGATAGCCCATCGGAATTTCCATTTAGATCTTTAGATAAAGCCTAGGACCTAGAATTTGGATTCAGGACAAATCATGAGTTGCAAACTTAATCAACCCGGAAGGTGCATCATCCAGCCAGAGAATGTACGGTACACAAGGAATATAAACAACCCGGAACAATTCTCATTGAAGGTTTGCACGTTGTGTTACTTTCGCTATAAATGCGTCAGGCATGTAGGGCTGCGGGGGCCACTGACACCTCAGAATTAAGTTTAGCCCGCATCGAGTTGACTTGCGGAAGAGGCCACCCAAAAGGATGTATGCAAATAACCCTCTACTCGAGTATATCCATGTGCGGCACCCAAGGCCCTGGCCCCATCAACTATGTACGTAAGATGCTATATCACACATCTGGTGTGATAAGCAAGAAGCGAGAAGTGTCTGCAAGCATCGTAGGGCTTGTCTGGCCGATGCACGGCGATCCCAAATCGTAACGTCACAGCTGAACTTCTGCCCGTTGCATCGAATTAATTCCAACGCAGAGACCTTCAGGGAATATGGGGAGGTCGTTGGAGAAACCACGTCAATTCATACAACAAATTATGTATTTATTTATTTTTAAGGAAAAAGGATAGTAGGCTACTGGTGGAAATTTCTTTAGTGCAACCGTCCATGGAGAGGACGCTTTGAATCCGTGGTAGCGGGGGCTGGCCAATCGCAAGAACCACACGGGTAAAGGTATGCACAGGTTCCTGTGTCGTAGCTGAACCAACAATTCGGAACACCATCTAAAACATGCGTGACTTGGCTGCGCGGCCACACGCCCAGACTGCCCGAGCACAGCCTATGCTACCAATAGGCTTTTTGTCTCTGGGGATGACTTGTCTGACTGATGCTGGTCTGTTAGCGGACTAGAGCATAGTGCCATAGCACACTGCATACCAAATTACTTGGTACTTGTATCGTATCGCCACCAGCTATTATGCATTCTGCTGGTACCTCTATGTATTTGGAGGCTCGACTATACCTATATGGTACAAGTGCAGTACATAGGATGTGGAACTACAAATTCTCGCCAATCATGCAGGCCCAATAACCGCTTCACAGATTCTCACTCGACCAACACTATCCAACAACACTTGGTAGTCTTACCCTTCTGTGAGTGATTCCAATCATGATCGCTGTATGAAATCGAAGATTTCGGAGCCTCCGTGCAGGGCGCAGAGTACGCTAGGATCAGCTACACACACAAAGTCTTTTGGGTCCTAAAACCGCAAAACCTTTGCCATCCAGGTATTATACTGAGTCGGTTGGGTGGTCTGCGTAGTTATGTGGTGTCCGGTAGTGGCACTGTATCTACGTTTTGCCTCCGTGGCCGGTTCCTTAGGGCCTTCTTATAATTTCCCTCCAGGAAGTTAAGGAAAGCGAATGGCTTTGGCCGTACTAGCATTAAACCCCACCGGTGCGAAATGGTCTCTACCACCGGGTTATGACACCGGTGTATCACCGCTGCAAGCTAGAGCGGGCATTCCTTGGATGAATCCTTCCGGATCGGACCCCTCAAGAGATCTCTACCTCTCGAAAACAAAAAAAAAGGAAAAAAAGAAGAAAGATAATCACTAATTTTCCCCTAGGGCCCCTCTTGGATGTTGTTTGACGTCCGTATCCGAGTGCCAGAACCTTCAACTTGTGGTCCCATTGTCGTGCCGACCGATTTATCATGTTGGCACTACCGTAACATTTGTGTTATAGATGCCAAGAGAATCTCGCCAACATTAGCGAGTTTCGGGACTTTGTTTTATTGCAGTGAAACATCCTATCATAGGACGAAATTGGATGCGGGACGGGAGAGCTCCGCCGCCGCTCCGGGTGGTGAAGGAACAGGCAGAAACAAGGCGGTAGGCCCTTGCCCGATGTTTCCTCAGGTGGAAATATTTCCGCTCATCAGTAGCCTCTTACAATTCCCGCGAGCCTGGTAACAGGCTGTTTCCGGCTCCGGGTTGTCAAAAATGAACCTGAAACTCCAGCGCGAATGCATATTTATCTGACTGAGTTCCGGTGAAATATACCATAGCCCCTATAGGTAAAGCCCAGCAAGCCAAAAGGCGGGCCGACCGTTTGCTGGAGAGATTAATTTCCTACTTTAAATTACCCTATTATTTTGGTGAGATACTTTAGCCGGGGCTTATTCCCTTAATCCTTAAGAAGAGCGTGGATATATGCTTCATAATATTATGGAGTATGATAATCCGCCCATTGTGAAAAGTGGCGAGGGGTAATGAGTGTTTGGCTTTGTATTCACGGAAGGGTATTTAGCTCACGTACCGTATGGGATGAATATGAAAATTTTATAACTCATCATCACTATCGTAATATTCATTCCCTCATAAGTTTGCCAATTACACTCAGCCTGATGGCCCAGAGATCTACCCGACACCTAGCAATAGGTAACGAAAATAGTGACCCCAGCGAAGGGATGGAGTATGTGAAAATCTCGATGTAGAAAGAAAAATCTTTATGCGCCAAAGCCATCATTTGTGGATGATAGGTTATGAGCGTGCCATGCAACTGAGAGTCGCAGGTAGGTCATAGTGTTTGATCTACTCTCCGTCCTTGCGCACGGTCAGATTTTGGCAGGTATGGATGCCATTGACATACCTCAAGTAATTTACATTCCATGCCAAAGGTGCAATGCTGTTGGCAAAGCGAAGGAGACGAAGATACGTCGAAGATCGGTAAGACGGAGGGTGAAGTGGAGCTCATGTATAATACCGATGATAAAAGCGAGGGAAGGGGGGAGAGGGAAGGGAGGAGGGGGGAGGGAGGAGGGAGCCAAGGTTGAGACAAAGACAGGAGAGAGGGGAGAACATGAGGGTCTTAAGGATCGATTTAATGCATAGTGAGAATGTTTGTGAGTGTGTGGGCGTGAGTGCAAGTGCGAATTTAAGCAGGGGGATGGGAAAGTGGTCGTAGGACATACTGCAGAGGTATGTAGCCGGGCATAAACATACCTGCAGCGGGGGTAGGCTTGAATTTGTGATGGGGAACTTATTGATGTCTCTTTCCCCATAGCCTCTCTCTGAATGAGAGGCGTAGTGAATTTGTCCTAAGAGTATTGTATGCCTAGGGAAAAAGGAAGGAGACAGCCGAAAAGTTAGTGTATGGGTTGTCTGTGCGCTGTACAAAGATCTGCTCTAGCGGAGCTAAACCCTGCGTCCCATCCAGATGGAAGACCGTCGCATCCAAAAATTCACTCAGGCCGCCCCAACATAATTGGAGACTTCCCTCTCATCCTTAAACCTTCCCCACAACAGCTACATACTGTATTGTGAGAAATTTCCGTGTCTCCATTGAAAATGCCAGAGAAATGTTCCACAGCCTCCCTCTTTGTCTCCTAAATTTCCACTTTGATATTGAGTTAACTGACGTGGGCCTATCACAGAGAGTATTTGGTACTGTACATGGCTGCATCGAGTCTGTGCAGGCTTACGACCAACCTACATTCTTTTGTCATCGCCGGTGCAAACATCTGGGAAAGAGAAAAGAGACAGAAGAGAGAGGAGCATAGGGGGAGGGGAAGAAAGACGAGAAATCTCTGTTTTTATCATCCTACCATTCCGTATTCTTGGCAAGGTTGCCCGCTATCTTGAGGTAGGGGGAGAAACAAAAAAAACAAAAAAACAAGAAAACAGCGTGACAGTTTGGGCACTATCAATCCATTATACCGAATTGAAATTTATCGGGCGTAGCGTGGCAATAACTATTTGTGTATTGGATTGTTGGAGGCGGCTGTCTTGAGGTGGGATGGCTTCGCTCACAGACTTTGAAGAAGACTTGCTGAGCTGTTTCTGAAAGCACAAGAATTAACAAAGAGGTGAATATCCACAGACAAGTGGCGAGGGCCTTTTCCTTACATCGGGAAGTGAGTTGAGGATTGATTTGTGTGTCGATTGGAATCTCAGCCTCAATCGCTTGTGGAATGCAACAAGCTTTGCAAAGAGCCCGTGCCTGAAGCTAGCTATTAACGCTTTTGTTGTCCATCCTATTGCGTTGCGCCGGCCCAACCCTAATACCGGTATCTCTTCCTCCTGTACCAGTATATTTCCATAATTCGTCTGAATTCTTTCTGCCCTTCTCTTTGCCTCCCCACTTCCCCACCTCACCCTCGCTTGTTTCTGCGGGTTCTGTGCCACTCCTCTGAGCCTCAGCTATTTCCTTGACTCCCTCTGCCATTGCCTTCTCCTTACGGAACAGCTGCTATCTCTTGCTTCCCCTCTCCCCCTCTCTCTGATTTCATTTCTACCAGTTCCTTGTTCCCCACCGCCTCCCCGGAACCCTGCCCCTCTGGTTTTCTCTTGAGGTTTCCTGATCCCATTACGTTCAATTTCCGAGTACACTTTAACGTTATCTCTCTTGCTTGTATTCCAGCATCCATCCCTGAAGGAACAAGAGAATAGCGAGGGACGGACCTCAATTGGCACATCCCCAAGATGTCAGGTACCCCGGAGGCGTTCTTGAAAGCCCATCGAACTATTCATTATATCTATCCTCCACTTCTTTTTATCTTCTTCGTTACTTTGCAAACGATCACCTTTTGTACTCTGCAGAACCTGAAGCCTTCCAAGAGAGTGGTCCGGAGAAATTTGATGCTGTTTCTCCAAACTGCTGCAATCGCAACCTATGTGAGTCAAACTTCGGTGTTCTTGAAAGCTTCCTCTGTATATAGCTACGTTGTGGCTGACGATCTTATCATTGTGTGTATAGGTATTGGAAGCTATATTGATGCTTGCCCAATCTCTTGTGCAGAAAGACTATTTCAGTCCTGAAGATAGTATTGTATGCTATAAATTTCACACCTCGCGGTGTGTTGGCAATTGCTGACTTGCCCATTCCACAGCTCTACGTTCTTTCTTCAGTTGTGATCTGGGGTGTGGTTGAGCTGTGCCTGGTTGATAACAATAGTCCCGTTTGGTACCCTTATTGTGGATCGTGGCTCCTGTCTTTAATTGCGGAATTGTGCCTTCTAGCACTTCCAAGTGACGACCCAGGCCAGGACAGTGGGTTCCATAGGGCCAAGGTCTTCGTTGAAATAATTAGGGTTTCGTTTCTGTTTGCACTGCCCGTTTCATACTGGGGCTTCCAACGGTGTGATAACCAGAGGAACTTCTGTGGAGACGAGGAATCTGCTGGGCTATTGGCTGAAAATAATGCGGTGAATGCACCAGCCAACGGTACCTCTTATGGGGCTACTAGTGGAGGTAGTAACAATACCCCAGAAAATATGGCGAACGCAGAGGCAAACACGAGAATGATGAAGAAGATTGAAGAGAGCGGGAATTGGTGGGTTTACGCCAAGTCTTTCTCTGTAAGTTGCTTGAGGTACAACCCAAACACAGGTGTTAGGGCTGATCTGTGCATCAAAGATGCTTTGGAAATATCTCTGGCCAAGCGAGGATAGACGGCTTCAGGCATCTATGGTTATGGTTGCGTTCTGTCTTCTGGCTGAGCGTGGTCTAAACGCCCTAGTACCCCATCAGCTTGGTGTCGTAACAAATTCCTTGAGCACAGGAAATGGTATTTCCGAGCCCTAGTTGGGGATAGCCTAAACTAACGGATTTAGGGGCTATACCGTGGTTGCAAGTCTCCACCTACGTTGTTTTCCGTTGGTTGGATTCTGGTTCTGGAATTCCTGCTCTCCATAGATATCTTTGGATACCGGTGGACCAATACGCCAGCCGTTCAATCACCACAGCTGCGTATAACCATGTTATGTCGCTCTCTCACGATTTCCACACTAATAAGAAAAGTGTGGAGATATATAGTTCAGTAAGGCAAGGGCGTTCAGTCAACGGCTTCATTGAATCTGTATTATTTGCTGTCTTACCTATGCTTGCGGACCTCTGCATTGCGTTTGCATATTTTTATTATATGTTTAACGCGTATATGGCATTGATTGTGGCTGTCGTGTCAATCGTTTATCTGTATGCAACCGCAAAATTAGGAGCCACCAAGAATCAGATCAGGAGAGATTACAACACAGTAGGTGCATGCTTATCATACCCTTATTCCTTGGTCGATAGCTGACGATTGTGAATTATTTATAGGCAAGGATTGAAGAGGCAAACGTTATGTGCGAGACTATGTCGAGCTGGACAACTGTGAGCGTAAGGACGATTGGAATCTGCCACTAAAAGTGGTTAGTATTTGATGAGCTAATGGTAGACTAGTACTTCAATCGCATTGAGTATGAACAGGGCCGATATTGGGGAGGTGAGTCGCCCTATTCCCCCGCGCTTAGAAGTCCTCCAGATATACTAACTGGTCATCGTCCCAGCCATTAAGAATTACCAAAAAGCCGAACTTAACTATGTTTTGGGCATTACATTTTTGGGGGTCAGTCAAAGCCTGATATTTACGGTTGGCCTATTAGGCGCTAGTTTTCTCGCGGTTTACGAGGTTTCGAGAGGGAACAAACCTGTAGGAAGTTTTGTTACCTTGCTCTCCTACTGGGCCCAGCTTGGTTCCCCGTTGGCATTCTTCGCCAACTTTTATCGTAAGATTCAAACCCAAATGTTAGATGCAGAGCGGCTGCTCGAGCTTTTTCAGAGGAAGCCTTCTGTCGTCGATAACCCTGGTGCGCAGGAATTCCAACTTAAATCTGGAGAGATTGAATTTAGTGATGTTTGCTTCGCATATGACCCTAGGAGGCCTGCTATTAAAAATATGAGTTTCAGGGTGCCTGGAGGCTCGACAGTAGCGCTAGTAGGAGAGACTGGCGGAGGAAAAACTACATGTTTGAAATTGCTGTTTAGGTTTTTCGATGTTAATTCTGGATCCATCAAGATCGACGACCAGGATATCAGAGGTGTTACCCTGTGGAGCTTGAGGGAAAATATGGGTGTCGTTCCTCAGGTATGCTTCCGGAACTCAAATGTAATTCTAAGCATTTTCTCATCACGCTCCCAACACAGGACCCTCAACTCTTCAACGACACGTTGATGATGAATCTCAAGTATGCGAATTTTGATGCGACTGACGAGCGTACGTGTGATACCTCTATGTGGGGGTGTTTTCTCTTCCTTCCCTTTTTTGGCTTACCATTTCCACAGAGGTTTATGCTGCCTGTCGCGCAGCAGCTATCCATGATAAAATTCTCGGCTTTCCGGACGGCTATTTCACAAAGGTTGGAGAGCATGGTGTGAAACTTTCGGGTGGTGAACTTCAGAGGGTACATATCATCCCACATCTGAGCCTAGAGAAGACTAATTTTGTGAAAGATTGCTATTGCACGAGCAATTCTGAAGAATCCAAAAATAGTACTACTAGACGAAGCCACTAGTATGGTTGATATGGAAACTGAGCGGTCAATACAACGCGCGTTTCACGAACTCGCATCCAACCGTACGATGTTTGTTATTGCGTATGTTTCCCTCCTCCATGACTGTTCGGTTCAGTGGGGATTTTGTGGTCTGCGGACACTGCTGATCTTCATAGTCACCGACTCTCGACAATCATGAATGCGAATCTCATAATTGTGATCAAGGATGGGGAAATTGTCGAGAAGGGCAGCCATGAAGAGCTCATCAGCGCTGGGGGCAAGTACTTCCAGCTATGGTCGAAACAGCTCAAAAATGAGCAACCGAAGCCTCCCCCAGGCAGGCCTACGGAGTTAAACTATGTCAATGATCTCAGTCCCAGATCCCGGGAGCAGGAACTCAAGAAAGTATCGGGGGAGTCCGGCACTGTGTCCTGCCCGAAGTCTAACCTTGATGACCATCCAAAGCCCAAAACGGAAGGAGCCCTTGTGGCCAATGTTTTTCACATCCCGATTCTGGTACCAGAAAATGGGGAGGTTTTATCGAATTTACAGAGTGGCCTTGACGCGGATAGGATTTCGAAATCGCTCAGCAGTCGCCGGAACTTTGTCACCTTTGCGCCAAGATCTGACTCTCAAAGTGAGGATAGAGTCTCAAGTGCCCAGGGTGGTTTGAAGGATCTCGGGTTAGCTGGAAATTCTGAAAAGCAGTGTATGCAGTTGCGGCACCAGGTCCTTCCTAGGACGCCGTCATCCCTGAAACCTGATGCTCAAGAATTTGTACCTAATGAGTTCGCTTCTAAAGGCCACGCTCCGCAGAGCACCTCGGACGACGGCACTATAGTTGCCAATCACACCAGCGGTCCTTTAACATCGGGAGAGTCAAAAAATGGGGTTGTGTTGGGTGCACTGACTGACGTGATGCCTTTTAGTGGCCAATCTGGCAATGTGGAGACCGAGAGAGAGGGCGATATGCACGGTCAGAATAGTGTTGGGGTGGACAGGATCCAGGCTCTCCAGGAGAAGATTGGAAGGGTTTTAAAGAGCTCGGAAGCGAAGGTGCAAGAAATGGAGGAAGGGAGGGGGTCTCAGATATTGCCAGTGAGAGGACAAGGCCCGGGTACATCAAAAGCCTCAAAAATCTACATTACCGTGCCAAATGTTAATAATGGGGGTAATCAATGTGCCATCGACACTGAGGACTGTCCTGCATCTCCAACGGAGTCCCACGGCGAACTCCAACTCGAACCTAGGAGGAAACGACGACGAAACCGGCGCAGAAGCAACAAATCGAAGTCCATAGAAGAGAGTGATAATATGGTTAATGGCGGATCCCGTGAAAAAAACCAGGAGGCTCCCCTAAGTGAATCTCCAAGTTTGCCGTCCATGAAAAATATATCTCCTCGCTCTTGTGGAGGGGAGTTTCCTCCAGCCCTTGATGGCAATAGTTCAATCGATAAGAAACAGAAACGTCGTTCCTCTGGCGGACTGAAAGCATCAAACCCAAAGGCCGAAGTGGAAAAGGCCGTAACTTGTCTCTCCACTCTAAGTCAAACGATTTCTGGCGAGGAGCTTTCGGGGAAATTTAAGGGAAAGAATGGAATAAGTTCTGCGAGCGAGGGCAATTTCCGAGTTGCCTTGAAGGAGGACCTTAGGCCAAAATCGGGCAACGGGGAACACATGGTTTCCCCACCGAAGCCTGTAGAACACCCGACGCCAATTAGTTCAGTTGCCAATAGGAACACATTGCATGAGCAGAATCGGCGCAGGAGTTGGGGAAAGTCAACCGCCCTCAAAGGGAGCTGGAGGCGGTCAGACAGGGACGACCGTGATGGGGGTGCCGATGCAGCTCAGGGTATAGGTTTGACAGATGGTGCCTAGGCCCGTGTCCAGTGACGAGCACAATCGGTCCAGTAGCAAGTCGTCATTTTATTTCGACAGGATAAGAGCGTTTCTGTTGTCGATAAAAGTCCATTTTCAATGGAGGTTTTAGCCGTGATTTCCACTATTTCCCTTCATTCTTCGCGCTTTATACCCTATTGTTTGCTGATTCTATTTTCTATCCCAACTTCTCTGCCGAATTTTGGCCAACATGCCTCTGAATCTCAATAGGAGGGTGCCATGGGGCACAATTTTTACCCTTCAACTTCAAAGGGGGGTCGAGAGGATATTCATTATACTGCGTATCGGATTATGGTACTAATGGTGGTTTTTCCTTGGGGTGTTATGGAAAGTGGGCGGCCTTTTTATTGTGTAATTTCGAACATTCTTGTTGCTGGTTTCCTTGAGCGATGGCTCAACAACCAGCATCAGGAGAGGCAGAGGGAGGGGCCGACTAGTTATTTCTCCTCTCAACTGATGTGGTAGCTTTTTTTTTTTTTCAATGGCAAGGGTTCAGGATGGTTGAGGGATTAGACGCAAGCTACTGGGCGATTTCATGACCTTTTTGTACTGATAGGCCATTAAATACTGGCGCGGAGCCGGTAGATAGACATAATGGAACGCTATTTAGTCCGTATTAGAAAAGTGTACCCCGAATGATGGCTAGCTCATGCAAGGAGGGTGCCATTCACATCTCAACTCATGGGGATTGCGGAATTTCAAGTTTACCCATAAATATTTGGGTATCAGTGCCACAGGTACCGTGAGGAGGAAGGGAGGTCACATGAATAGCACACTACAAGTAAGTTACTGCACTGGTAGTGGATTAGTTGGGGTTTTAATGCCACTGGATAGCGTATTACATGTATTTTGTTAGGATTGCGGGTATTGTGTCCAGGTAATGGTACGAGCAGGGTTACGAAGGTAAAGATAGATTACCATAATATATACTGGGGGGGTTACAGTATGATAGGGTCCGGATCTATTTCATAGCTGAGGAAGGGGCGATATTATACGAGGGAACCAGCGATAGGTGGTTGTGCACTGTACGAGTGCAAAGGAGAATCCCAGCATGATACTGCACTGGGACAAGGGTTGCGAGGGTACGGCCCGAGAGGTAGCTTAAGTTACAGAGAGCACGGACGAACGAGACGAAATATGAGCGATTGGCCAACAGAAAGCTCCACAGGAAAAGGCGCAACATGCAAGCCATTCCTCTCGCTTGTTCCCCCGGACCCACCGAGTCTGGCTGAAAAAAAACCATCGTCTTTTAGTGGGGTTGAGAACCTTGCTCCACGATAAGGCAGGGCTGATAAATTCTTCCATCAGGAGTATAGCTGAGCACAGTATTGAGCACAAACAACGCGTTACCTTCTCCCTTCGCCCAGGCAAGTGCTTTGGATTCCTCGTACTACCACTGTGTCTCTTCCACCAACTTTCTACCACCGTACTGGTACTGGTACTCCCCATACCAGGCGAACAAGCAGGACCAACATGGCCACCTTACAACAGCTGCAGACGACATGTCTGAGCCTTCTCTTCTCAACACAAGCACACCCCGTAGGATTTGCCAAACTATCCATAAAGCCTGAGACCAGCCTATCCAGCGAGGAAGAGGAGCACCTCTTGGGCCTCTATGACAAGCTCGAGAAGGTATGTCTCGAAAGGCGTATACTCGAAGCTGAGATGTCGGGGGTTGGGATTGAAGGTGGTTTTTTCCTCCCCCCCCCCTTCTTTTCTTTTTCCCCCCTCTTTCCTCGCTTCTTTCTTGAACTCTCCGCCCCTCCCCTCCTTCCCACACACATACCCAAGCGTTCAATGATTGGTTCCGTGCCTAACAAGCGTTTGGGATCATGCAAGACGCAGATGACGACCTCTCGATCGAGGAGCAACTCTGCATCGCGGAAGCAGAGCTGTTGGTGAGTAAGGCGAATTCAGTGATGAAAGGAAAAATTGTCGAGACGACATTGGCTACACAGCCAGTGCTTCGAGCGGTCCACTTGAGCTCTAGAAGCACCGCTAAGGAAAGGTAACACCCTCTCTTCCCCTCTACTCCTGCAACAAACATGACTCCCGCCAACTTTGTGTTGGGCTGAAATCCAATCCAATCTACTAGTGCTTTATCACCGCTTATCCTCCGCCGGGACGTCCTCTCAGTCACTCACGCCAACCTCTCCCACGTTCTCGGCACTAGCCTAGAGACACTATCGAAGCTACAAGTATCTAACGAGAATGCTCAGGTTCTCAACAGGCAATTAACTGCGAGACTGCTCACACTCAGCGAGAAGAAGAAGAAGGCGAAAGAAGTAGTGGCACGAGACGATCAGGGATACACAGCTGCTGAGGAGGCGCTCCGGGGAGCTAAGATTAAATGGGAAGTCATGAGAAACGCCTTGCAGGCGATTATAGTAGGAAGTGGGGTGGACTGGGTTGGCGATAAGAAGCTTAGGGATACGGTTTTGTCCTGCGGCGAGGAGTTGGAATTGACCTGATCCCCCCCCCCCCCCTTTTTTTATAACTGTCTTCGATCCACTTCGTGACTTGGGGGTTATTTAGGCATGTAATATACCCGCGGCTATCGTTCCGTGCTACACATCTCAACCTGCATCCTGATGACGCGCAGGAGGTTCTCTGGCGGTGGAGTCCTTAACCAGGAACACGGACACGGGGGGGGGCTGGCGTTTGGAAGGCGCAGAAGCTGTATTTTAATCATTTCATGTACCTTGCTTTTTTCTCTCCCCCCCCCCTCTCCTTTCTTTCGACAAGCATGACTGTATGGTAGGATCACACATTACAATCCAATTGCAAAGGGTCCCCCAGCGTAACATGCTCAATTTTTTTAAAAATTAAAGAAATAACTACAAAGAGCAATTACTCTCCTACCTATATACTTACTACGCCCTGCTGCAAACACCACAATCTCTCTATGAACCTCTCACACCAAATATACGCCACCATGTCCCTTAGACAACCTCAATTCCGGTGTGAGGCGCGCTACAAGTAATCACGAATGCACATGCCATACGGTATACCTTACCCTCTGACCATCCAACTAACCCCGACCGACCGACCAACAGCAGTCAATAGCTACTACCGTACCGTGCCCTGTAAAGATGAAAAGGGAAAGACCTTTCCTGTGAAAAAAATTAAAAAAAGTGCTAGCAAGGCAGTCGCCACCATAGTGCAATGCGTGTGATCGATGGGATGGGACACGACATGACATTGATGTACTGTAACAACGGCATGGGGCGTGATCGATGGCATATCACACTAGTAATTCGACATATTTACCCTTGCAAAACCAGGCCTGGCTCCCACATGACAGGGCACTGTGCTCCGGTACGGGGCAAGATCGGGTCGGTGCGGTACTCTAGAGCACTGTACAAGTGCAGTACGGCAAGTTCCTAGTTACGGTAAAGTTGGGGGAGAGGTTTCACTTTTCAATTTTAGTCATTGGGAAAGGTACCGTACCGTACCACACTGCACTGCACTGCACTGTGATCCTGCGGCCGGGTTGAAAGGTGGAAATTCCAATCAAGTTTTTTCCAGCTTCAACCTGGACACACTAGTATAATGAATGGGTGGGCCAGATTTTATAGGCACTTTTGTCTCGTAAGTTACTATGGGGGGGGGGGGGAGGTGCGAGTTACGGTGGTGTGTGTGTATGTAGGTAGGTATGCACTAGTAGGTATGAGTACCATACTGTACTCTAGAAAGATTTGCTGTGGGGTGCTTTCTAGGCTTGATGGTGGCGTATGATGGAAGGTAGTGGACTACGAGTATGCACAGCACTTGCACTCGGGTACTGAGCGCGGCAACTTTATGATACGGTGCGACAAACTTGTGGGGTTGGGTTATTTTAGTTTGGGAAAGGACCAATAACGGTGCGCCGGTGTTGGGTTCTTGGCGGCCGCTGTCTCACCGCGCGGCTGTGGGTTAATTAGTTATCGGTGACGGGTAGACTATGTGAGAACTTGAATGAGATGTCTGGGCCAAAGAGGGGGGAGTGGGATGGACCGCCTTCTCAGGTACTCGGGTGTGGAGGTAAGTGAGGAGACGGACAGGGGTAGTCTATGGGCGATTCAGGAGCATATCTCTGCATAACACCAATAACAGTAAAGTAGCGGGACCTCTAAGGCTTGATGGTATAATACTTTTCTGGTCGAAGATGCACTCATAACACGTTCCTGAATTGGCCCCGTCCTACTAGTACTCGAGTATGTCCCCATGCTATGCATAGATATGTCCTCTGGCTACCCGCACCCCTGTTCGTCTCGTCACTAACCTCCACACCCAACAGCGGGGAAGCAAGGGGTAGGGAGAAAGAAAAAAAAGAACTTTGGTTCCAGAGGGGGTCGAACCCTCGACCTTGGCGTTAACATCTGGATGATATTAGCACCACGCGCTAACCAACTGAGCCATGGAACCGTTGTAGAACTGACAGAAAGAATATATAAGTGCCTATAAGAATCTTAGGAGCGATGAGAGAATGATATCACCGTATGATCTGGCAAAAGTCGGATTGATGCTACTGAGGATTTTCTTGAACCTGCCCAACCACCGTGGTCTATATGTTTAAACTGTGATGAATTCGCTTTCTTCGCGCCCTCCTATTAGCTCAGTTGCCTTAGTTTCGCTTTAGCTCCAGTCCGACTTTTGCCAGATTATACGGGTACTACTATTATGGGTAGGTTATTAAACGCCAGACACCGTTGCTCACCGCCCCGCCGAGCGCCGTAAACGAGCAACCACATAATATTAATCACTGGGAGGAGATGAGCGGGATTAAACGGACTTACTAGTCTCTAAATCACCGATTCGCCCTCCCCTCCCTCCTTGCCTAAAAAGCCCCGACCGCCGCCAAAAGGAAAATGAACAAGCCCCACAAACTCCCCACGCCACGTTCCCAAATTATGCATAAAGTCTCTTGCTAGAAATATAAACCAGTAAAAAAGATTACGATCCAGCCCCCTCCACCCCCTCCATCGCTTCCGCCAATCTCTCCACCGACGTCAAGAACGGCCGCTCAGCACTCCCAGACAACGTCCTCCTCCGCCGGCCCGTAACCGTGGTAGGCGCAGACCGCGGTGCAGTCGCAGTTGTAGTGCTGATCTGCTCCGCTTCCTCCCGTACAACGGCTTCCGCTGCCTGCTCTGAGAATGGCGTGCCAGTTAGGGGCGCGAGGATCAGGTAGCGCCAGACGTAGAGCACTGCGTCGTAGAGGAGGATTAGGATTGCCGGGGTCATGGTTAAAATCCCTAGGAACACCTGGTTGGAGATGTTAATTAGTGGTGGTGTAGTGGGTAAGGTGAGTAGCTAAGGAAGCTTACGAATGAACGTATGGCCCAAGTCTGAAGGGTTCCTAAAACTTCTAGTGGGCGTATGTTTGGCAGAGACATGTTTCGGGTACCTCGATGGGTTGTTGCTTTTGTGGATCGGGAGCGCGGGAGGGAGCGCGGGAGGGTACGTTGTGGGTAGTGGTGTCGCGGAATGTAAGAGGAAGGAGGGGGGGGGGGGGGGTGGGAGTGGAGAGAAAGAGTGCGGCGGGTAAACGGGGGAATTCGCGGTAGTGCATAGGTTGAATGGCTACTTGCTTGGGATGCCGGGAGTGGAGGCTTGAGCCGTGGTGCGTGAGGTTCGGTGGCTTAGGCGAACTGGTTACACAAGACATAGGATTTATTGGTTTAGCTTGGCCCTGGAGGGTGGATACTTGTCCCAGGCCATAAGTACCCGAAAACAGGGATTAAAGAAATATATGGCAAAACATCCGTGCGTGTCTGTGCCCCCATACAAATGATCCCCCTTCATTTTCGGGTACTTATGGCCTGGGACAAGTACCGACTCATGCCGGAGTGATCGGATCGTCATGACTTTGCTATCATCTGGGTCGGTGCAATAGTAATGAAATTTGAGACGTGTTGCTATTGTCATGGGGTAGCGCTGTGCACAAGGTCTATACGGTAGCTTGATCTAAGCTTGGGCTCTGCAAGAGCGTGGCGGGGGCGCAGACTCGCGAGCTCAATTTGCGCTGCTCTACCCGGGTATGGACGAAAGTGATGGTAGGGACAAGGGTTAGAAAACATCAGCATACATTTTCTAACCCTTGTCCCTACTATCACTTTCGTCCACCCCGAGTATTATCATAGCACTATCGTACTCGAGCAGTATCTTGATGTTCAGGCCTCGGGACGAAGCTGAGATTAGGGTTGCATTTCGGTGGGCAAACCACTTGATCGCTAAATATCCAGCTTCCCCTGTTGAAGTACTGCAAGCATCAGCTCCAGCGTTTTTGAGAGCAGGGGCTAGAATGATTCCCTCCTCTGCCGATCAAGTAGGGCCTACAAGTAGTTCAGACCCCTATGGAAGGACTGCGCTTGTGCCTTATAGAACTAGCAAGGGGCCCTACGCGCTATAGGCTTTAAGGCCTAAGGCCCACTTGCGCAAAAACATCTCCAAATTCGCCCTAGAAACATGGCCCAGAAGCTATGTCGTGCGCTGTTTCAATCCCTCTGAGATATCAAGAAGCTAAGGCAACCATACCAAAACGAGTCAATCCAAAAGCCCCTAACCTATGAGAAGTGAGTTCATCCCCCCGACTGGTATCGTATTACAAGTTTGTATATATCCAACCCCAACAGCTACCTGGGCACGTTCAGTTATTTTTTACAGGTAACAATGCCTTTATCCCCGGTGCACTATCCGATATTTATGAACTCCTCCCTCAGTATAAAACTGTGCTTGTGTATATATACAAGATTCCGGAGTTATGAACAGGCCATGAAAGCAATCAATCGCTTGCGAAGGCGGTGGTAGCCAAGATAGAAAACTCTTGAGCCCAGAGGACTTGTCGTTCTTTATAAACAAGCTCTTCAGGATGACACCTCTTGGTGACACAATTGGGATAAAAGCCTCAGCGTCGCAGATTCGCCATTCGGTAAGGGGGAATACCTCCATTGTACTAGGTGGGTTCAGTAAGATAGGTGCTGCACTTTCCATAGCTGCGTGGACCTGTAGGTCGAAAAACACGAACCCTCCTTAAGACGAAACTAATAAGCATTATGACCTCGAAGAGGGACACCCGTCAGTCAACAACATTCGCTGAAGTATTAGACTCCTTGTCGCTATCTCTTTTTGCATCATATTCCTCCCCTAAGTAATCTCCTAGACAGCCAGTAAACCGCCATACCTTTTTTAGATTGAAGAAAAAGGGCGAATAAGTTTCCCTATGGAAAATTTTGTAGCTAGGCCACTCAGTCAGCTCTTTTTCCCTAATTTTGCAAATTTGGGATGAAAAATGAGGATCCTTGAAGGAGGAGGGATGCCCAGACTTGCATCATATGGGATCACTCGCATAGATTTCTCAAGCAAAAGTGGAACAGATTAGGGGGATAGCACTTCTAGTTTTTGTTGTGCGCTTCACTGCGGTCTCTCCGAACTGCTAACACAACTGATTCTTGCTTAGTAGCACAAGACTCACTGGCGCACTGCAGGTAAGGGTGGACTCAGAGCCCCACTGCCGGGTGCAGCATGGATGCTGCAGTATCATACCTCACATGTAACTATGCCCATTATACCAACGACCTAGGCCGGATTCACCCTGCTACATAGTGCTTGACAGGGAGCCTTACTATCATGTGCTGAGAAATCCAGAGGCCTCCATTCCTGATCCCCCTGACTTGTGTGTAGATTAGGTTTTGTGCTGGGTGGTTGAAAAAAACACCTATATCTAAGGCCAATTGCACCACAACTTGGCTTGCGTTCGGGTGCACACGGACCAGTTTGGCTGAAACGGGTTTGCCCGTTTATGCCGCGACCCTTGATTCCCCCCCCCCAAAAAAAGCCAGCCTCCACACAACGCGCGAGGGGCTCAAGAGCTCCCCCTCCAGGGTTTGATTGTTGTCTTTTCCCCGAGGAATACGCAAAGTTCCCTCAGATGTCAGGACGCACATAACTTAACCGCCGACTCTATAGGCACTAGGCTAGGGAAAACTGCCCACAGGGGTTCCATTTCAGGTTCTAAAGCATCGCTCACGTTCATCGCCCTATGTGTATCTGCTGGCACTCCACCAAGTTCTGCTAGATACTCAACATCGAATTACTAGTGGCAGGGGTGGAAAAGCACAACATTATTGATCGGCCCCTGTGCTTAACAGTTGGGGGGGGGGGGGGTCATTAACGTTTACAGGGAGGTCAGGAGCTCGACCCCAGCCCGGGGTGGACGTAGCAGATATTGAAAGGAAAAAAAAAAGTAAGCCCTAGTGAACCACCCTTTTGCCATCCGAGGTGTCCATCAGTTTGCCCTGAGGCTTGATGAAAGAAGTGTTGATCGCTTCCGGGACTTCATTTACCTATGATAAATGACCAGAAACTCCTGACTTGGGAGTCTTGGAGATGAGGAGTAAGACTCCTTTTAGGTAACTCAGTGAGCCATCCATCCAAAATTTATGTATCCCCAGAAGCTCACCAAGCGAAAACAAGTGACCCGAGTGACATACGACGCTTCCAGAAACAGGGCTAAGTCAGAACTCCAGCTCTTATCTAGAAAAGTTATGATAATAGGGATCCTACATGTAACTGCAGCAGAAAGATATCAATTCCGCTGAGATTGATTACTGCTTAAGCACCAAAGGTATCACAACACTCTATCAGAAAGCACCATGCCTTTAATTAGTCTACCGTGTGAGATACTCCTCCAGATATGTGAAGGGTAGGGTGTTGCAGGAATAAACTCTCTCTTTTGAGGGCATATTACTACTTTGCATCCCACTTCGCTCACATTCCCTCTACGTAATAAGGATGGCGTATCTAGTTAAGGAACGCCACTAACCTACAGCAAATCACGAAAACAAGGCGGTGGTAAAGACGCTCCTGGAGAGTGGCATTCTTGAATTCGTATCTCAAGAGCCCCCCTTCTACTACACAATAGCAAAGCACCACAACGATCCGCTCATTTCTCGATTCTGGTTTCACCGCGCGAAGCGCGCACGCCTCTGGCCATAGATATTTACTGCTGCGCCGGGCGGCCCAGGTAAAACGGGCAAGATGCTGTCGAACTACTTCTGGAGGGGGGGATGTTGGTTGCGGCAAGGGCGGGAGGCGGATCCTCAGCACCCCGGGTGGCTCTGGTATATGCGTGTGCAATGGGCCGCGAACGGATAGTAGCGGCGCTGCTCTGACAGCCGAAATCTAGGCTTCCCTTGACTCGAGTCTCGGTTGGTGTCCCCTGGACCACCAGCCCTGTGTGGAGGGCACAACCCTGTTAGGCTTCTACCCGATGCCAGCAAGTCTACCCCCAACGGGTTCAGATACTATAACATGTATAAAGCACCGGCGCCATCGCGGCGTACAATCTGAATCCGGAAATGATGAGATTGCTACTATATTTGCCGACTAGTGCGTGGGCATTGCTCCTAGGGGAGAATACCCTGTCCCCACTACCCCACAAGGAACTTTCTCCGCCGTGCATAGAAGCCTAACTAGGGCACGATGAATTGGTGAGTCTTCTCTAGTTGACGAGAGGGTAGATGTCAACCTTCAACCTGACTCCCCTTCAAGCCGATCTGTTGCCGATCTACCGCGCAGTAAATAAAGGGTGGTGAAAGACATTCCAGCTTCCATTAGTCTGTGGGTGTGTCGATATCAATCTTAGGATTATCCCTGACATCGGGGCCCTGGGCCGCAGCTATACCCCGCTACTTTGAGCGGTGCTCAGGGAGGGCGTGGCAATTGTGAGACGGTTCCTACTCTAAGAGGATCAACTCAGGGGAGCCCCAGGTTTCAGCACAGGCCAAATTAAGTGGATTTTGAACTTTGAGATGGACAGGCCTCAACAGGAAGGATCAGGTATGATACCAGGAAGAGGTGAAAACCTCACTCAGAGCTCTATAGTGTCGGGTCATGGGCCTATTTTGAAGTTTCCGCCGGAACCGATTCATTGAACCGTCTTAACAACACCCAGATTCCTATTTGTAAAGTATGACACAGTAACTCGAATAAACGAAACTAGTGCTAGGATGATCAAGTTGCTCCTCCTGATAAGTCTGATGTGTTTGCTCTTTCCCCCCCCCCCTTCCCCAAAGGTGTTTCTGCACTACGCATCACTTTGTCCATCTGCCCGATTTCTTGCAGCACTCGGCCAGCATTCCTCCCCACAGCCAATCCCTCCTTTCTCTAAACTCCGTAAGGAACCGGGCTCCAAGTAACTGCTGTGGTAACCTCGGGTAACGCGACCATCCATGTGGAAATACCGGCAGTTTGACACTTCTCACGAGTGAGAAATCATGAATCTTGGCCTGCGAGACAGTTGATTTAGACATGGCCTGCACGAATATGTCGGGTACACCCTAGCTAATAAACACAAAACCGCATCCCCCAATCCCAGCCAAGCCCTGGTTGGTCGTGCGAGCTTATAACCGTATTGAACTCTACCATTAAGAGCCTGTTTTGTGGGAACGGAAGGCTGGTCGACTTTCCGTTCACCCATACAAAGCGACCGCTTTGAAACAAAAGGGAACAGTCGCTTTGTATGGGGGAACGGAAAGGTCGACCCGCCTCCCGTTCCCGCCAAGCAGGCTCTAAAGTCTCATATGCCCCCCCTTGCAAACCCCCCCCCCCCCCCAAATGCAACGATACCCCCCGATCCCACATTAAACACGTTATGGAAGTTTGCTCGTAATCCATTTTAGGTCATGTTTGGCACCCAAGAAAAATGGCATTTTTTTATATATAGTGGCGTGCCAAGCAGGGCCTTAAGCTTTTTACCATTGTATCACACATGATTTAAAAATCTGAAAGGAAGGGCATTTGCGATAAAGACAGAAGGGAGAATCCACAATTGATAAGGGTGTGTAATCTGTAAACCTGAGAATGGCAAACCTTGATGGCCTAAGCTATGATACCAGCTATGAGATTGTGGGCAAGTAGTAGGGCAGTCCTTAACTACTACCAGCAGTTGAACATTTTTGCGGCACGGGTACTAGCTTATAGGAAACGAAGCCTAATTGAGCCACAATCAAGTAACTTATAGCTATCCCACCTACCAAATCATACATATTCTTTTCCTGGTCTTTCTTGTGGCTTCCTAGTGATTAGATGCCAGACATGATAAGCGATAGTGCGATTCGGACCCCACAAATACCACCAAACGGTTATAAAGAACTCAAACAGACCCCACCGCTGGGGAAGTGAATTTATCGTGACTGGTTAGGGGGTACAGATGAGCACACCCCATACATCTATGAATGACAAGGGACCGCCGTACAGTGTCATGCTCCCGAGATAATCCTCTGGGAAGAAAAGCATGAGGCCAATTCAAAAAAAGAGTCCTACCGAATCAGACACTCTCAGCACCTTGCTCGTAGTCCATAACTGCAAATTCCGGAGGCTCGGCCCCCTCAAAAAATCATGATACCATCACCTCCTATTGGGTAATTCCCACCACCACCACCCCAGGCCACCGCAAAGCCCACCACGCCTATAGCACACAACCTCTGTTAGCCAATCCCCCATCCGCAATTCGCGGAGCACAACGAGAACGAGGGGTGGGGGCAGGAAAACTACCGTGGTGCCCACAGCACAACCTATCAAAAACCCACCTACGGCCCCCCATAAAAGCCAGATGGGCATTCCGTACGCTTCTGTAGCCTCCAGTGCAGCCATCCTGAGACTCGCAATAGAAGAGATGGAGCCGTATTCCTCGGCCGTGTAGTGCTCAGTTCCGCTGGGTGGGGTGGAAGACCCGTGTGACTTTTGTAGGATTGGGTTTAAAGTGAACATAGTAATAACAATGATGATGTTGCGTGGAATTTTTCTCGGTGGTTTCTAGTCAAGGGATTCCCAGGGAGTTGGAGAGTATTGTGGTAGAGAGAGGCATGATATGTGTCCAGATTGAGTGGAGTGGAAACTGTAGGTGGCCTTTCTAAACGATTGTGACTGTAGGTTTTCGTGACTACTACTAGCTTGCAACTACGATGTAATGAAGTCACCAAGTTTTTCATCGTCGTCTAAGGAAAAGTGGTGTGAAATATTTTACGAGTGATAGCCTATGAGTATCCTCTGTCTCTGAAGCTTATTAATCCTCCCAGACAAAGTTTAACTCAGGTTGATCCCAGTCACATGCTTCGATAGCAAAAATTGGTAATATAAATATTATGAATTGCAAGTCTTTTTCTTCCTGTGAGAAAGATTTCGATATAGAAGCAACTTAATTGTTGTGAGAACTGCCCTAAATCCTACTGTAAGAGTATTATCACAAGCAGTCCAACGGTTTTCTGCTGAGCTCGGCTCCGGCTTGGCAACTCGGCCCACTCCAGTGCTCTGATAGAGAATGTGCAAGCACAAGTGGCCCACCAGAAAATTAGTAGGATCAACCTAGGTTAACCTACGAAATAATCCCTGTCATGTATAAAAACATCCCCTACACTTATATCCAATAGAGGGTCGGTGAAGAGTTAATTTAAGCCAATCTGCAAAACAATTTCCGTCTTGTACGAATCTTTTTTTATATAAACTTTTTTCATTAATTTTCAGGCTTTCTATGCAACTATTCCGTGTCTACTCTTTCACTACCCACCTGAAAGCGATACCGGCACTTGCAATGGGTACCGCCTCTGCTCTCAGGCCAAATCTACTTAACAACTATTTGTCCCCCATATTCTCCTTTTGCCCATGAAGAAAACTCCCCTAGAAGCTCCCTTCATGCGCAAAAGTAAAAGCACCTCCCCACTTCCTCTCCTCAATCCAAATTCACCCTCCTCCTCATCCTTCTCATCTCTTCCCTCGCCTTTCTTCTATCCTCTCCCCTTCTCCCCTCCACCCCTCCCAATACTTCCATATTCACCTTCCTCAATCTCCCTCCCAACGTCCCCCCGGGTACTTGTACTCAAGGACAGCATTTCTCCGACCAGCAGCCTCAACGGAATTGGCATCTGTGCGACTCCACAACCCGGGTACATATCCCGCTGTTTCTCCTTGTCAATCACAAACATTCCGACTGAGTTTCAAACAGAAAAGTCACGTGCAGTCACTGGAAAACCTGCTTACCCATCATAGAAAGATGGTTGGTAATTCGCAAAGGAGCTGTAGCTTCCGATCGGCTATTTCCTTGGCTGTTGGTTCCGACAGAAGTGTTATCGTGAAAGTGATCATGTCTTGAATTAGGTTGTTGCAATAGGTGTGATCATCAGAAACCTAACGATCGGAAGGCCAGCCGGAAGAGAAAAAAAAGGCGGGGGATCGGCTTGCCGTCCTCGGTTTATGACCTCCCGGGAATTGCCAAGGGATTCTTACAGGGCAGTTTCAAGCACCATTTCTTCACTCGTATCCCCAACTAACTTTACCGGTACAAGTGATGTGATATGAAAGAGTGGATCCAATAAACCCGCTCTTTCTCACTACGCTCCTGCTCCACCGCAATCCCAGAAAAAGCAAATATTAAAAGGATTCTCGACGCATCTTTTCTAGGGAAACGCAGAGCGCAAAAACGTCACAAGAATCTGTCAACAGAGCACATTAGTACAGTAACCCTGCCTGGAAAGGAGGCTTAAAAAGTCGCTCTGAAAGGGGAAGCATAGCGTCAAGAGTCCGGCGTGTCGGGTCGTATGTGTATGTAGGTCGTCTGTACGAGTGCTCGAGTATTCGTGGCATTGCAGGGACATGACAGCTACAGCACAATACCGGTATATGTGGACTTGCAAAAAAACCACCACGTACTGATCCCCCAGTACGACCTTGTTGGAAATTCTTAAAAGAGCTACTCGAGCACAGTGAGAAGAAATTTTCCTGTAATGAAGAAATCTCCCTCTCAGCTGCTCATTGTTCAGGTGGGAACGCATTTCGCCCTGTCAAGCCCCTCCTTCGTATTGTGCTTTGTTAGGCAACCAGTACTGTTCGTACGTACCGGTATGTGAGTTGCGAACACGAAAGGAGTAAGCCTCTTGGATCACGAGTTTCCAGAATTTTGATACAGTCTCCGTTGCAATCCCCCGACAACTAGGTCCCAACAAGGTCCCTGGGGACTCCGGCGAGGCGAAGCAGAAGCTAGCCTACGAATCCTGACAGGCGGTGCCAGAATTTCCATCACACCATGGGCGGTCGCGGGCCTCTGGCGGATGCATCCATCAAAATCGGGAGGGATTCCGTGATAGAATGGAGCTCGGAGATGAGCCAAGTGATAGTCCGACATCTGGCATGGCCTGTAAACAAACTGCTGAATCCATCCAATGGCTAAATCCTCTAGTATCATAAATACCGTAAGTCCCAGAGGGAAAAATAAAGAAAGTTTTCCCAACAAGACAAGTTAGTGGCGGTGGTAGTACAAGTTAACCAGCTAGGAATTGTGGAGGTTTTTTTAATTTCCCTTAAAAGGACAGATGTTTGATTCCCTCTTTTTTTTTCCTTTTTCCTTTTTCCCTTTTTCTCCTCTGCCTCGACCTTTCCTCTCAACCGAGAATGTGTTTTTCCGAGTGACAGCAAGATAAGCATACCGGTATTTATGTTGCTCGTATGATTGGCGACAATGGCCCCTGCAATTAGGGTCATTGGACAATCGGGAGAGAGAGCCCTAACCCGCAAGCATAGCATTCTACTTGTAATTACGTCCCACATCCCGATAGGGAAAGATGATTCGGAACCACGAGACCCGAGCACCTGATGAATATACAAGCAAGATATCGGAAAGGTTCTTTTGTAACAGTGCTTGCAGTGAAGAAAGTATTGAGAGAGAAGAGGGATGGTGGAGGGAGAGAAGGAGGGAGAGAGATGGAGAGATGGAAGGAAAACAGATCACGATATGAGGCAGGACCCGGTAAGTCTCAAGTGGCCGCATATCTGAAGGGGGTTGTCCCTGTCCCGGTGTGGGGCAGGGTTTGTACTAGGGTAGTCTGATGTGATGGGTAGCATATCTGGCAGCGGCCAAAATTCATGTACTAGTGGGTCTTGGCACAGAGGTGCTTTGCCTATAAATATCTCCTTCCTGTATTCTAGTCTAACAACAAGCAACCACCCGGGGATCAACCAGTCAACTCACAACGTTTCCTTCTCCTTCTCAATTGGTTCAAGTGCTTCAGTCTTTGTCTTACCCTTGTGAAAGCCTTTAGCCACTTTATCTTCAGAGCTACTTTGCACAGGTCTATTGACTGATTTACTGAGAGGATACGCCACTGGCAACAGGAGGGGAATACGGCATGGGCAACACACCATCCAACTAGGGGAAGGCATTGAAATACCCCCACAAGTGGTGCTCTGAAACGGATTGGTGTTTAACTTGTCGACTTGACCCCCCCCCTGCATTGTTGTTTCCCTTTGTTGTTTCCTTTGTTGATTTTGCATAGCGATTGATCATAGCGAGTTTGCAGAGCAATTTGTCATGACGAGTGTTGAAGTTTTATCTTATATACGATGTCATAAGGTACATCCAAGATTACAGTTTCATGGGTATCAACACTGCAGGAACTCAGAGGATGATATCCGAGAGTTTTTGGAGGTGCTTGAGAACTACTATGTTGATGATGGAAGTTTAACAACAGAGGAAAGATCAATGGTACTTGCAGGTTTTACTCACTACCACTTGCGAGGTAATGCTTTATTATTTGCAGAAGAACTACCTGGATTTGTTCATGGCCAATGGCTAGAGCTATGCCCTGCTTTGATAGAAAAATATGAAAAGATACCCGAAGCAGTAAAACTGACTGTACCAAAGCATAGGGTGGCTGAAGTTGTTGCTATAAAGACTAAAAAGTCAAACTCCTGTAAGGTTCCTACTTTTGATGTTAAGCTTCTGGAAAGAGAGATGTGTGAACTTATTA
>Ga0307517_10002425_pt1 | contig 29849 bp, 23 predicted proteins | sample 23_EM_MG_FD_194515 | JGI IMG/M metagenome (GOLD analysis project Ga0307517, IMG submission 194515) | Populus trichocarpa ectomycorrhiza microbial communities from riparian zone in the Pacific Northwest, United States - 23_EM | ecosystem: Host-associated > Plants > Roots > Unclassified | place... | reverse complement strand
GCGAGGACGGATGCCTTCATCTCCATTTTGAGTGGAAATCCGTCGTCATCTGACGCCAGAAGCGAGTCGGACTCGGAGGCTATAGTATTCTGTTTGTGAGATTGGAGTCGAGGTTTCAGTGACACCTGAGGCCTGAGGCGGGGCTGGATGAAGAAAGGCTTACACAACTGGTGAGTTGGAGATTCGCTCCCTAGAAGCGCCGTCAGTAGTAGTGGGTTGCCAATCCTGGATGTCGCTCCCACCACAATTTTGACACTGCAAGGAATCCTTGATGGGAGAACATGGTGTGGTCTTAATCATTGAGGCTGTTCAAGCACCCCTCGGAGCAAGCTGATGGATTAAGGCTGTCAGAAGTTGCACTAGTAGAGCTAAAGACGGGAGCTCTCACGAATAAAAAAAACCTAACGCAGAGCGTTGTAGGATCTGTTCCCGATCTGAAATTGAATAGATTGACCTTCTTTCAGAGAGGTTCTGTGTTTTTTTTTTTTTTCAAAGGTTTACAGTCGATCATCAGCGATCGATAATCGAGCAGCGGAAGATTCCGATACCCCCCTGAGATTTGCACCTGGGTCCTTGCTTATAATTCCCCAATATGGAAGGTCTACCACCCCCTTGGTCCACTACTCTGGACTTGCTCTGGACAGAGCAAGGACAGAAACTGTGCACCTACTATGCGCTCAGAATTCAGCGGCTAGTCAATTCATATGTTCCATCCAACGATCCTCGCGACATTTATGGCTGACGCGGGACCGAGGGACCAACGATGCCAGAGGGATTCCGAGTTGGGTCACTCCCCTGTGATTCTAAAAAAAGACAGATCCATTATTCCGACACATAACACATACTATAACTACTTATGGTCGTTTTCATTAGTATGCGCATCAATGTCACAGTGCCAGGACAGCAAGACTGGCGGCAATGACAATGGTCATAGTTCCCAAGGCGGTCATGCGAACGGCAGTGCTAGTAGCGATCCGCGTGGGGCTATTCTGTTTGTGAGTGACAGGTGTGCACGAAATGGGCGCCTTGACTTACAAGGACGGATTCGAGCTTGCATTCAAGCTTGCAGTGGGAGATATTGAGGCGGAACTGGATGAAGAAACGTTTATACAACTGTTGACATGAAGGTTTACTCCCTAATAGAGGCGGTTGGTAAAAAAATCCGACAGTATTGCAAGAGGAATCATTACAGCCCCTTGTGAACAAGACTGGTTTGCCCAAAAAACTGCAGTCTGAATGTCGGCCCCATTGCAATTTTGACAAACGCAGGCTTCAATGTTCGATATGGAGTCTTTGTTAGTGCAAAAACAGTAGCTATCGATAGGAGAACAGGGTCCAGTCTTGATGAGGTTGTCGAAGCACGCTTGAGAGCACACTGATGAGAAGCAAGTTGTCAGAGGTTAACAAACACAGGAACATCTTACGAGGAGGATCTAGCGCGGAGACACAGATAGAGGTCACGAATAGTAGGATGAGGGTAAACGGCTTGCACTGCATGGTTGGGAGAGAGGCGCACACGTTCCTGACTGGTATATACATAATATATATGAGGTGACGAAATCCTATTTTACGACTCCGCAACTAAGAGCAGTTCCAATTCAATCCGCAGAGTACTGGAAGGGCACAATATTGAAATGACTAAAATTAGCCTACTACAGTGCAATGGTTTCAAAATTATGCTCCCTCGTCACATCCATCTATGTTGCAAACAGCACCTTCAGCTACTCATCGCAATTCGATCCGACAACCTCGTATCTTGTTGGGACGTGACATTGGGCCTTGACGAACCTGCAACAAGGTGAACGGTGTTCAACGTTGTTGCCGCAATCGTTGCCAATGTGCTGTAGAAAGTGTCAATGATCTGATAGAAGCGTTTATTTGACCAGATCGCGAACCTTCTTTTGGACTACACCTCAAGACGTCGTCTCTCCGATCTCCTATTGTTCTATCCAAGCCGGGGAATTCTGATGAGCGTATTACAATCGAATAAAAACAAAACACCTACCACCGTGCTCTTCGAACCGTTCTTGCGGCTTGTGAAGTCGATACCCCGAAGCCGCCCGGTGTACCCCCATCTCCATCCACAGACTCTGGTGAGCGAGATACTATGAAAGGTTTCGGTGCGTGAGAGTCGCGTCGTGTCGATTTCGGGTTTCTGACCTAAAATTTCCGTGCGCCAGGGACAAAGGTCCGCTCGGTACTGTATTTGACGAACGAGTAGGGGTAGCCAGCGGTTAGGGTCTGATTGGAAATTGGAGAAGTGTGTATCGGAATTTCGAGTCAGAACCGATCATTCGACAGGGAGGCCGAAAAAAGTGTGATTCGAGGGCTGAGATGTGATATGAGGCATCGCAGTGGTCGGGGGTTGTCCAGGTCTTGTGTTCAGGCTAGTATTACCAAAAAAGTTGTACATTTACTTACAACTTCAAACAATCGGAACTGCCTTGAAAGTCGACGCGATATGGAGGGGTTCACATCTCGTCGAGTAATCCTGAAAAGGAAAATAAGGAATCGTTGACGTTGTGAGATCTGTTGCTGTTGCTGCTGTGGCGACAGTGCCGGGTGTGGGAGAAGGCAAGGATGCTGAGTTGAACATAGAGATCTAAATTGAGCCTGTCAAAAGAAGTCCGACTTGGGACGGTCAAGACTGCCGGCGAATTCTGAAATAGGCACAAAGGTTACATAAACGTTACCGTGACATACCTGCCAGCACATGCGACATTCTTTAAAATACTCACGATATCAATAGGCTCTGAGCACGCTCGAGATACTGGCATACAGTGCCATAATTCAACATTTTACATAAATAAATTCAGATACAAAAAGATAGATGAAAGGATGATCGGAACTCCATCTATAAGCTGACAAAGTTTTCAACGAGAATCATTAATCAACTCCCAATACCTACTGTGGAGTGAAGCCAGTGTTGACCATGTGCATCTGCAACTTGAATTTCAGAATCATAAGCAGAGACTAAGGATGTCTTTCTCCCTGCGCAATTTATTGCATTCTTCGCAATCCTTGGAGAGTATCTTTGTTGCGTGATTGATCGTAACTTTCCTAGAAAGATGATGAGGTTTTCTGGAGACCAGTCGGCAGATAAATGGGAAGACAAACATGGGAGGCAATTTGCATTTCGGGAACTTTAGCCAGCATTTGCAACTGGCAGCGTGCTTAGCACTGGTTTTGCAATTCGATTTCCCGCAATCGTCCTGAGGTAAACTCTTAGCAAATCGGCGTCGAACCATGGCGCAAATAGAACGTACACCCTGCTTCGCCTTTGTAATATGGTAGGTGAATTGGTGTTTGTGTTCCGAGTCGCACAACCTTTTACACTCCTCGATACCTACGCACATCAGAGGTCGATCTCAATGTCAATCAATGTTACAGGGGGGAAAGTTATGCGGTCGCAGTGTGAGGTCCTAACTACTCAAGCTACCGTCCACTTATATATACATGTAATGATTGCTCAATGGAATAACGAGTGTTCTCAAACACGGATACAGCCTGAACTGAGGTCCATCAACCCGAAAGATGAACATGAGAACCTGTGCGATCTTATTGGTCAATTCCTCCTCCACTACGAACAAAGAATGACAACCTCACAGTCCGCAACATCAGAACCGAATCTGGAGTCTAAACTGCTCTGGCAGAATCGCGATAGAAGTAAATATATCTTCGATCTCCTCGTCGCTGGCGAAATTGAAGGTTAAGAGGTTGTTATAGTTGAAGGGCACTCTCCGGGCAGACATGCCCTTCTTGCGTGCATCGCGACGTTCGGAATTTCCATGACCCTGCAAAAGATGGAGAGACCTTCTGATTTCAGAGGGCATATGTGAATCTGTTTCAGCCAACAACGTTGGTGATTGAACCTCGGCTATACGTTTCCTGTGTTTCATGTGTGGACCCAAAACCAAGGGTTTTCAGCAGGAGGCAATGCGTACGGAATTCGATACCTTGTGTAAAACTGTTGAGAAACGTGACATAAACATGCGGATTAACAAAATAGTCTTTTCCTGATCCGATCAACTAGTCACGTGTCACATGTCACAGTCACCACTGTTCTCCCCAAGAACAATGTACAAAGATTTGGCGAAGATCCCGGTGCCTACTACTGCAGAGTTCTTGAATATTTTTCGTGGTCAGTCCCTTCCCACAATGTTCTCCAGCAAATCCTCATATGTTAGAATTTGACCCTTGGACTAGACCCGAGTCTTGCCGCCATCCAGATCTTCTACTCAGTCGCAGATTTCACCAAGAATGTCAAGCGTCAAATGTCCAAATACCTGACGGTTCCTCTACCTTTTGAAACCAGTGCTACACCCCCAACATCGTTGCCAACTCATCTCGAGGATACGTCTGGAACCGTTTTTCAAAGGAATTCTCCCTCTCGAAAGAAACGCGCTGTACTAAGAAAAGTCTCGAATGGGAAAGAAGGACCCTCCGTTAGTAGAATTGTGGAAATCTGGGAAGATGGACTGTTAGAGGTTTCCTTGAACGTCACAGATCTTCATAGCGACTTTTATGCAGACGGTAGACCTTTCCCTGTCAAATAAATAACCGCTTGTTCACTTGTTTTTCTCAGAAGTTTTCGGGTCACTAGAGTTCACTCCGTCTGAACTAGGCCTAGTCTATGTCGCGGAACTCAAAACATCAGATAAAGACGACAAAGACCCTTATCGAAAATACCGTTTCAACCCAGATTTCGGGGAAGGTTTCGTAGGAAAATCCAACCCTGCCATTTTCTTTCTCCGTTGGTCACCATCTAGCGCAAATCTGTTCAGATTGAATACCGCTGGATTCGGAGACGTGCGTTTTGGTCAACCCATTTTCGATCCCAGAAATCCCAATATCTTATATGCTACTGGTTACGAATTCACCGCGGACGGACGGATGCTTGGAATTAAAGGCTGCTTCAACCGACCATCTGGCATTTGGAGGTTGGCCATACCCCAACCATCTCCCATTGAGGAAGACGCAGACGTTAACACCGAGTGTACCATAATTGATGTTGAAACGACCCAAAAACTTACTTCCTCTCATTTATCGTGTCGTTCCCCTCGCATACTAGACACAGGCGAGCGTTCCCTTCTCATCTGGCTGGCTTGTACCTGTGGGGGAGCGCATGTGTCTACGACGACCTTACACAGGCTCGATATCACCCAAAAACTGGACGATAAGGCTCTCCTTGCAGCGGAAACACCTTTCGTAGGTATGGTCCAGAATCCTCTCAAGGACACGAGCACCTTTCCTGGTTTATACCCTCCTTATAATATCCTGTCGTCGCCTTTTACGTCCTACAGGGAAGGCAACGATCGTCAACACGGGATTCTCCTATCCTCTCAATGGGGTTCTCGAACTACTATTTTGCGAGTATCTCTGAAGGATGGCAATATTCAGGAGGTCACCCCAGCGACCGATGGGAAATTATATAGCTGGTCCGTACTCGCTACCGACGGTGGGGAAAATTTTGTTTGCTCTAGAAGTGCACCAGATGTGCCATACGAGGTCTTGTTAGGGAAGTTTCAACAGAATGGCGAAGTTAGTTGGCTTCTGGTCGACAAACCCAAGTTACGCAAAGATGGCAAGTCATGACGAATCATTTCCTATTGCACACCCGCAAACTGACATAACGGTTTTAGTGGCTGAAGCTCTTGAACTTATTAAAACGAAAGTCATTTCTGTCAAGGATCGTGGTCTCCTCGAATCTATTATCGTCCAATCCGAGTCCTCGAACAAGAGTGGGAGAATACCTCCCTGTGTGACGGTTATACATGGTGGTCCGCATGCGGGGTCAACAACAGCTTTTGTACCAAATGTGACTTCTCTCGCCATCGAGGGCTGTATGTGAACTTTTTTTTTTTTTTCATTCTTCTATCTATCATTCAATTGATTTTCGTATCAGACACCGTTTCTCTTCCAAATTACACGGGATCAACGGGTTATGGCGAAACCTTCTTGCAGGGTTTGATTGGTAGATGTGGTGATCTGGACGTCGCTGATTGCATTGCGACGGCCCAGTATCTTACCAAGGTCGGAATTTCTGAAGAAGGTCTGGGGAAGCAACTGATCATGGGAGGAAGTCATGGAGGTTTCCTCGGTGCCCACCGTAAGTCTTCTACCATACTCCACATGAACCAGTACATTTACTCGGACACAGTGGCTGGGAGGTTTCATTCGTTCTTCTCTGCTGCCGTATTGAGAAACCCTGTCATTTTCGTTGGAGGGATTTCTTCAAGTGATATACCAGATTGGGGCTACTCGGAATTTGGGATCCAGTACCCTCTTTCATCCTCCCCAATCGCGTCGACGACCGAGGCGTCTCGTGGTATTCCTCCACTTATGACGACCGAAATATTTGACAAACTGACATCCTCGTCTCCAATCTCTTATGTTGATCAAGTTTCCATCCCGGTCTTACTCTTGATTGGCAAGGCGGACAGACGAGTTGTTCCTTCCCAAGGGGTAGAGTTCTATCATGCGTTGAAGGCCAGAAAGAGAAGAGTAGAAATGCTCTGCTTTGATGGGGAAAGTCATCCTTTAGATGGAGTCGAGACTGCGAAAATTTCTTTCGAAGCGACGATAGATTGGTTCGCACAGGCAACAAGATAGTATACTTCTCATGGAAGAAGTCAAATAACCATAATGTTTACCTATCCCAGAGTTACATCCTAGCCATCTTCTGTAATTATCAGGACCACATTCATTTTTTGTGATTACATAATTTCAAGTTCACGAATTGAAAAAGCATCGAATTCCGAATTCCTTACATCTGTCGGGCATCAACCGGGCACTGTAACTATCTGAGCTGCCAGCGCTGCAGCAGTGGTCGTTTTGATCTCATACATGCAGGATGTTCATCAACGTTGTCGGCTGGGATGCGCTATCCAGATCCTAAGCACGTAATCAAAAATATCTCTCCATTTTTTTGTGGAGTAACCGGAATTCCGAACGTCAAGCGAATGTCGATTTATGAAACTTGAACGGCCTACAACCTCGGGGTTCAGCGACGTTCGATTCATTGTTCGATGTCTTCATTCTCATCGATCAATTCTTCCTCCATCGCACAGGTCTTCATGTTGTAACAAATTGCCATGCATTAATCAAGCGGATGATTTAGTAAAGCCTGATCACCTCGAAAGAAAGTCAGCGGGTATTCCGCCAAATATTACTGGAAAAAGCTTCAACCCTTTCTGTTTTGACGAGGATGGTGGGTGTATACCGACCATGTGTAGCTGAAAGGAATCCATAGATGGAGGAGTGAGGAGATGGCAAGAACGAAATGTTGTGAGGAAGCTGATCGTCCCGCCCCGTAAGTACTGCTGTGCAATCAAATCCGATAGGTGTCAATGACCGCCATGGGGCACTAGATTATCATAACTCGCGGCCCTACTGAGTCGTCGATAACGCGGTACTGCCAGTGTACCCGACCATCATGGATTAGGTGGTTCGGTGTCGAGTTCTTGAACGTCTAACGTGCCGAATAGCCTAAAGTTCGGGAGCCCGGGCAAGCAATCCGAGACGATGCATCTAGTTTAGGTTGGAGCTCTGTCTTCTGGACCTTTGTAATCATGATCTAGCTTGACGACCTTCCAATCTCAACTTTCAAGCGCAAGGTAACATCACTAGTTGAATGGAGTGAGAACAGAGTTGTTGCATTGTCAGCTGCCCGGCCAGTAAAATGGCGGTGTTGCGTGAAGGGAGTCGACAGGGCTCCTGGGGTTATGCGATCAGTTGTTGCCATTGACCATGTGGGCAAGTTGATAGGTTAGTAGGCGCCATCAGGCTGGTCGGTCACAGCCCCCCGCGGCTGCGAATCTGTAGCTCATGAAAAAGTAGAGCACTCGTTCTATTGGCTAATTTGAACACGACTTGACAAGAGGAGTATCCATGTTGAGTTGGATCCACCAACGGTCATCACAAAAGGCTCATCGCCTTGACGGGCCCTGTAACAATGACAACGTAAATTTGTAGCAGAAGGACTACCGAGTCTACTCCAAGCGATTTAGAGCAAAGACACTGGACACAAAAACGGTATACAGATACACAATGTTGAAAAACCAAAGAGATGGATGGCAAGAATCAGTCAACCCGCTTGTAAACCTTCTACAAACTCCAGTCAGTAAAAAGATAAAGATGGACGAGGTGCATAAAGAAACATACATCAATCTTGTCTTTGAACGCCTTTGCGATCCTGGCCCGCTGAATTTTCTGAGCAGCTGTGACCAGTCCGCTCTCAGGTGTCCATTCATCAGGGGTCAGGACGACAGATTGTAATAATTCATAGGATTTAAAGCCATTCTTCCTTCCGATAGAGTTACACTCTCTCAGCACGAGTTCTGCCACGACAGGATCTTCGCAGATCGCAGCAAGGTCGCGTGAAGAATCCATACCCCTTGAGGTAAGAAAACTCTGTATGTGCTGGGCATGAGGGATGATGATAGCCATTGGCTGCCTAGCTTCTGGCGACGCATGCACACAAAGGTTACCAACGAGATTGCAAGACTTGTAAATGGCCTCAAGGCGCTCGAGCGCAATGTACTAAAATTGTGTTGATGAGATGGTAAAAATGTAGAGCGTAGCAGGCTCACCTCTCCTTGTTCCAGTTTGATGAGATTCTTTATCCTATAGATAGAGGTCAGATTTTGAGGATTGAAAGATGTTTTCAACGTACCGATCAATGAGGGAAAGCGTTCCATCCGGATTCCATTGGCCGACATCACCCGTCCTAAGCCAACCATCTTTGGTGAAGACAGTTTCATCGGAGTTCAGGTCAGGACGTTTGTAGTAACCAGTCGTCACAGAAGGTCCACGAATACAAACCTCTCCTTGTTGATTAGAGGCCAAATATCCAGCATCGGCGACATCGAGCAGCTTGATTTCAACGGAAGGAACCGGCAAACCCACCACACCGTTCTGCATCATTTCAGGAGGCAAAATAGCACACATCCCGCACGACTCCGTCATTCCATAGCCTAAAACACAAGGCTGGTCAGGTAGGCGTCTTGTCAATTATTGGGATGACTGACCCTGCAGAACCGTGACGAGAGCAGTGGACAAGAAATCTTGTGTTTCTCGAGAGAGGGCAGCACCACCGCTCAGAGTAATGCGCAAACGACCACCTGTGGCGGCCTTGACGCCTGAGAAAACAACGGAATCCGCGAGACGACTCAGAACAGGAACGTTATTCTTCTTCGCCGTATAAGCACCGTTGAAAACAGCCTTCTTGATTGATCCGCCAGCATGCACTTTTGCTAGAATACCTTTCCGAATGGTCTCCCAGACAGCAGGGACGCCAACCATGATGGAAGGACGAAGGGCGCTGATGTCTCCCTTGCAGTTGCGAACGGACGCATCGGTCAGGGTCTTCACGCGTCCATAACCGATGGGCAAGCCAATATAGAGAAAGATGAGCTCAACGATGAATTCGAGGACATGTGCAAGAGGAAGATAGGCGAGGAAGTTGTCGTCCGCCGTCAAGTGGTGTCCAACTAGGGTGAAAACACCCCCGACAGAAGCCACGAGGTTCGAATGCTTGAGAATGACACCTTTCGGATTTCCAGTACTCCCACTTGTATACATGATCAAGGCAACGTCTTCCTTCTTTGGAAGACGAGCATCAAGACCATCAGTAGGCAAAGCACGTCCGGCTGCTCGGAGCTCGTCAATGCTCATCAACTTGATGGTGTCGCGGACGGCGCGAATGCTGTCAAGGACGGAGTTGTCGGGTTTGCCGTCATAGATCACGATATTGGCAGTTGGGGTATTGGGAAGAACACGAAGCAAACTGGTAAGAAGTTCAGCGTTTGTGAACACACCCACAGATTCGGGCTCGTTGAGAGAATGTGTGAGTCCTTCCTCTCCAAGAGTATCGTATGCTGTAGCAATCGTTATAGAGACAGAACTGCAACCATGGGACATAAGCTGCCAATTTGGGCTGTAAGCCTTGAGTCAGTTTGGGGAATGTGTTTTCGCAGGTGTGCGTACCTGGTCTGTGCGTAGATATTGAACACCTCTCCCTTGGGGATGCCGAGGTTGACGAGGCCACGACCAATCTCTGAAACAGCAGTCATGATGTCGAGGTAGGTCATGTATTTGAAGTCGCTGAGCTCGAAGTATTTCCATTTCTTCTTCTCGATATTCTCAACACCATCAACGACCTTGGTTACTTCCTTCTCCTCCTCCACAATGTTGACAATATCCCTCCAGCCCAAGGCATTCCTATTTCCGTGGGTACGTGCAGCATGAGACACAATGTCATACGTTGTCTCGATACCGTCCGCGGGTTGAGTAACAAGTGCGTCCTTAGAAATAGCCAATCTGCGCACACCACCATCTCCAGGGCCTGCAGACGGCGAAATTTCTGCAGAACCTGTGCCGTAGAAGCCTGGCTTGATAGTTAGAATTTTAGACATGTCGTGGCTGACGATGATAAAGGTGGGGGAAACCACAATGGATACCTGTGCGGTGGGAGATTCGCCATGATTGCTTGGCGGAGTCACGTCGGAAATTTCCGAGCCTCTCCTGACTCTTATTCGCTAGTTTGGACTAGTTGGTTTCGTTTCGTGCATCACCTCTTTATGTTCATACATGCAGTTTCTATGGGATATCTATATCATATCCCCGAGTCGTGGGATCCTGGGATCTTGTGACGTTGATCCTTCAATATTTCCAAGGACATTCAGCGGCTTTGTATTCGCCCTATGAAATGGCTTCAATTCACCATCTGCAGCCCGCGTGGCCATCTTTTCGGAGCTACAGCTGTTGAATCTTCGAGAGTCTCATGTCTCTTCGTGACCATGATGTCTGTTTATATGTGGCGACAGGTCCTCTCCACTTCATATATTTTAATGGTTTAAGTGACTAGGTGCGCCGTCTGAATGCACTTTCCGTTCGGATATCGTTAAACTAAGGTGCATCTTCACCCCATTTTGCTGTGAAGCAGTCCTTATTGTCCCTAGATCTAAAGGCAGCGAGGTACGCCTTGAGGTTGTCTGCCTTTAGTGATGGTCCGCTGTCAGTCAAGGTGCTCTGCTCTATATGACCTGGTTCCAGAGGTATCGGATATTCTGAATGGAGTCTTTCTTTGCGGCACCCTCCATGTAAGGTTTGGTTCCGGAACTGCTCATGAAGGTAGGTTCAGAGCCACAAACTTGCATAATATTCTACAGACACCAAACTTTGCATTAGAACCCCGAGACATCCCAAGCTCCGATCCCACAGCATCTTACACTGCACCATTTGGTTCCTGTCGGGGGACCGTTCGGACTTCCCTGCCTTGACGCGAACTATTCCACTACAGAAGACTCGCCTCCGGCAATTCTCCTTGACTACATGTATGGCGTTGCGGCCTACAAGTAATGAAAGTTGCGGCCATTCAGCCTTTAGTCGGGAGATACTTCTCTGATTCATTCCACCATTATCACGCCCTGAACCATCCGACGGTGGTGCAGATGAACCCGATGATCCCCGTGACGGTGATTATGAACCCCGTAAACCTCCGACGCAGACATGGCCATTCATCCAGGCAAGGACTAGCGGAGGCCATGGATGAGATGAACGCGTTTCTGGTGAGTATAAGTGCGGTCGCTGAACGATGGCAGATGGAGGAAGAGGAGAAACAGTTAAGGAGATCGAAGCAAAGCAAAGGGATCTGATCCATTACCCTCATCCCTAAGCCCTACTTTCGATCTCTTCGCATGACAACATCAACCATATTTTCATCATCGGTGATCGTGAAGATCCCATTTCCGAGTATTTCAACTTTGTCAACGGTATCGCCAAACTCTGAAGGTCTTCCCTTCAACATCTCGCGAGAAACCTTGTACTTCAAGGTCGTTCGCATGAACCTCGTCAAGAAGTCGTCAACCTTTTTGGCGGGATCTCAGAAGACACTTTCAGGAAGCCTTCGGCGAGAACTTTAAGATCGGCTGCCACTGGTCCTTTACTTTCTGAATGGCTTTGGTCGCTGAACACTTAAATGGCATACCGGGTTCGTAAGCACCTCCTTTGCAATCCCCCATTACATCGACTACTCTACAAGCGGTTACTGCTTAGCAGCAGCAGCAACGCTCAACAACAGCAAATGCTATAGCGGCACTACCTTAGGCCTCAACCTTCATACGGCTTACAGTTGAATTGGTCGTCATGCTCAGTTCACCAAGCAACTTGGCTCTTGGCCTGATGTAGGTAGTCCGTGCTCAAATTCAAAGTGTACCCAAGGGTACGAGCATGTAAATACACCGGTTTAGCACGAAACACGCCATCATCCCAACGAGATAACACAGCCACCTATTGATGGATTGAAAATCGCGGTCTTTCAAGTCAGGAATAAAATTAGCTGAAGCAGGAAGGGAAATTGCCTATCGGTGAGTACGAGCCAACGACTGTGCATTACACCATAGGGAAATCACCAAGAAATCAAACAACTAGCATGGGGTGCTATGGAGGACGACTGTGCAGGCATTCTATCAAGGTGTTGAGATTATCATTGTCACAAGGATGTAGATGGCTCACAACGACGGTTTTGAATGCTTCAAAGCACTGAAAAACTACGCGACGATTCTCCAACGGCCGCATCCCTTAAGTAGAGTAGTTCACAGGGTCTGGAACTGGTGGGATATAATAGTCGATCCCGCTGGGCGGGTCGACGTGACTAGCGCATCGATAAGGGCGGTTTTAACTGTAATACGATAGAAGGTCGGGGCAGTCCCAACCATGATGGCTCCTGGGATAACTTGACTCTCCAATAGCGGGAGACCAGATTTCGAGCGACAGAGATTATTCAGATCGCTGCGATTTATGAAATATGAGTAAGAGGAGACAACGCTGAAGCTGGTTGAGAAATACCTTTCCCTCTTGCATAAGGAGAAGATGAAAATCACCATCCATTAACGCGATATCTGCATTGTCCCTAGCGAGCTGCCCAGCCTTGTAAAAAGAAATCGCTTTCTTTGTGCGGAGGTACCTGTCATCGCGATCGTAAATCAACAACAAGCAGCGAAATCGTGACCAGCGGACTCTTCGGAGCCTGCCATCTGCAAGTATTGAAAAAAATTGCGATCAGGCTTTGACAGTGGACCATTCGGTTCTTCCAAATTATTGAGAATCGTCTCAGTCTCAAACACAGGTGGGGCAGGAAGGTCTGTCGTGTCGAAGAAGGAAGCCGTAGTCGCATGCTAGACTTGGATATTGAAATCAAGGAGTTCGTTGGCAGTCCAATGGGTTGATCTGGTGCCCATGATATTGAAAGAGCCGAAAAGCGCTAGGAATTGGAAACTACGCCAGACTGTGTACGACGGCAAACCCCGGAAACATCACGTGTGCTAATAATTTCCTTTCTTCCCGGTGCTACAGCCCTCTCTTATAACGATTTTGACGACATCTCTCTTCCTGTGGGAGTCTGGCTCTCATAAAGATTGCCAAGGCGGGCAATTTCCCTGGTCATTATTATTACGCATCCCCGTTAATGCCTTGCTTAGACTTTACAGTGTTTGTGCGGAAAACATTTCCCATTTGCAAAACCTGCGACACTGTTGCCTGCTCATGCCGCTGTGCAACCACTGCCTGGCCCCATCCCTCCATAACGGCGGCTCGCGCCAAATGCGCCAATCAATCATGTGCGCGTGCGCCACACCGCGAAACTTTGTGCAAACCAGATGTGCAAGTTATCTGTAGGGGGGGTTTGCCAGCTTCAGGGTCACAAACCTGAGCAACTGGGTGCCCGCCAGCGCGAGGAGCTCCAAGTCAACCTGTTACCTCCAGCCAGTAATCTACGATCTTTTCACGACGACAACAACGAAAGACGACAAAGCACAACACGCGTTTTACGACGAGCAACTTTGCATGAAGACACGATCTCTGATCTACGTTCGCGTTTCCAGCCTCTCTCAACTCAAACCCACATTCTCGGTACGTGTTTGGTGTGGTGCTGGACTGCCACAACGTACTGAAACATCTTTTTGAAGCTTCTGAGAACTGGGGATGAAGATTTTGACTACCAACAGGACGGTGGCAAGGCTGAGCCATCTCCTCAGCGACGAAGGCATGTGGTGGTATCCGACGCGCGTAAACCGTCCATCGCGAGTAGTGCAGCTCTCGAGGATTGGGATGCAGAAGAACACCCGACTGCCGATGACCCTCTTCCTTCATCTGCGACTTCTGAGACTAGTCTACACCAACACGTCGAACATCAAACAGACAACTGGGACGACTTTGAGGATAGTCGGAATTCTCCCGAGAAGGTCACCAACGCGAGCCCTAATGGTCGGAAGGAGGAGAACTGGGACGATGATATGGCCCTTGGTGAGGAAACGGAAGACGAAAGCGCAGAGTTGGGTTTCGCAGAGAAGGAAGAGGACAGGACCGTGAATGCTAAATCACGCCGAGCAGCTCTCAAAGACTCAAACGACTCTCTACCTCGTCACCTTCCCCGATTCCACCTCCATTGCCAATTTGTTTTATGGATCTTTCCTAACACAACACGCTCCATATCGCACTTTTCAACATCCCTTCCCTCGTCTGTATTTTCCATTCCTAATACTAATCAAACCCACGACTATTATTACTCCTCCACCACGCACCTCTGCCTAACATCTGCTTTCGCATTTCTCTCCCCTTCTCCCCCCATCCTCAAAGAAAAGGAACGCCAAGCCTCAAGGCTTGAATATGAATTCATGCTCGGATGACGGAGACGTAGAACCTAGCACTTCTGAGCCATCACGGCAAGTCGTGCATCGGAGAACGGGACCTTCTTCTCTTCCCCAGAACCCTGCAAAAGGAACTGCACTCCTGAGCAGGATAGGCAGCGTAAAGAAGTAGGTTGCCAGACGTAAAAGACCAAGCACAACGCCTTCAGAAGTTAAAGGTCCGTGTCTCCGTACATTCCTTGCAACCAATGGCTTACTGGTCACCACTAGCTGATGAATTTAACAATACGGATGTCCATCGGACGCCCCGTGCCAGATTTTTCCAAGCTTCCTTCCACTCGCATATTCCCTCAGGTCGCACCTCTATGACTACCCAACCCACCAACGACAACAATCCCAATCATCATCGCACTGGACGAAGCTCGAACTAATTTTTTCGGGCTTCCAATGCTGGGAGCCCGCACACTGGCGCTGGTGGGCGGGACGGCGGGGGAACATCGAGCAAGGGAGATAGAAGAAGAGGAGGAAAGAGGATAAGCCCGCAGCGTATCGGCAAAGGAGCGAAAGCGTCTGTCGAAGTCGAACTGGAAGAATGGGGTCGTCGTCGTATCTGAATGGCAGCAGAACCGATCTCACCCATACTGTTCACTCAACGCCGAGCAGGCTGGTGAAGAGGAAGAGTCTTGGATTTATCCAACTTACAAAAGTCGATTGCCGCAGGCAAAGAAGAGAATAACGAAAGGGAATTGTTGAGCCCTGATAGTCCTCGCAAGGAACGTTGGTATCGGACTTGGACGTGCAACACAACGAGGAGCTGGCGGTGAGGCTTGTGAAGGGGATGCAAGTGAGCCTGAGGCCCGGAGCTGGACAAGACATTCCTATATTTCTTTTTTCATATCTAGGTTCATTTCCGACAAGCATAGCTAATAGGATTTCTTTAGTGATGCCATGTTCCAAGAGCGACTTCGTGCATGCAGCAAGGCACCGAACACAAAGACGAGTGTGTTGGCGTCTATGGAAGGGCCATTGTAGGTAGTTCCGTGCTCAAAGTGTACCCAAAGGGCACCGAACGAAATGTCCAGTGTCTGCCTGAGAAGTCGTGGAGTAAGTCTCTTTCTCATGACACTGTATTCATTTTAGTTGTCAGGCCCGGGACTCCACGGTCATTCAATTTCAAAAACACATGGGGAAAGAGTCATATATAACACAGCCACATGAGGCAATTTCTGGATGCATTCTTGAAATTTGATTGGGTATTCCAAAAATGCCTCATCATGGTACCATCGCTTAAGATAACACCAGACACTAATAGACCACCTGCTGACCCAATTTGTCCCGGCATATAAAATGCTCCTCCACCCGACTTTCCGTTTCTTCCCTCCTTAACATATCACCATGGAACACAATTCCGGTGTGTTATCCTAGGTCATCTCATGAACCCATTGTCGCTCACTTTGATGCCTGTAGATATTCCAACGAATAATCCCTCCCTGACCAAACGAGGCACCAGGTCTCTTTCCGTCTCCTTGGATGAGGAGAAACCCCTTGAGCACCACACCACATCACCGCAACCGACAAACAATTCCCTGGATATCGAAAAAGGATCCTCGTCTTGGGAATCTGTAGCCGGTTTTCGTCAAGCCCAATTCGCAATCCAAGGCATGACCTGCAGTGCTTGTGCAAGCACCATCAGAACCGCTGTCGAACCCTTGGTCGGAATTGTTTCCGTCGATGTTCATTTTATTTCCAGCCAGGCAATTGTCATATATCAACCAACGGTCGTCGATCACTCTCGAATTAGCGATGCGATCGGAGACTCCGGCTACGGTGCAACACTTTGGGAAGATGTGAAGCTGGAGGCTGAAACTCACCGACAATCCGATATCCGCACGATTGAAATCGAAATCCATGGTTTTAAAAGGTCGGGTGTTTCAGTCGTAATTTCTATAATTTCAATATACTGATACAAACTCTTCTAGCTCGTCATCTGTCAACGACCGACTTGGTCGATTGAGCCTCTTGTCGTTTACTCCCATTACGATGTCCAACAGAATCTCGACGATCACATATCGACCTTCCAAGGAACTTACTATTCGTCACATCCTCAATTTCCCAGTCCCTGTCGTCGCTCTTACCCGCAAACGTCCCTCGATACATGTCTTGGCCCGCGAGAGCCAACGACAGGAAGCCAAGTCGCTCTCCTCCTTGCTATTTTTGAGCTTCTTAATTGCCATTCCCGCCTTCGTCATCGGCGTGCTCGGAATGTCATTGCTACCAAAGTCGAATTCGCTTCGTATGTGGTGCGAAGAATTCGTTTGGGGCGGTTGTCAACGCGCTGTGTTCGCTTTATTCATACTCAGCACCCTTTCCCAGCTAGCCGTTAACCAATATTTCGTCGTCAAGGCTTGGAAATCCATGAGGACCTCCTTAAGATCTTGGCGCTGGTCACGTCTCTTCAGTTTCGGAAGCATGGATTTATTGGTCGCACTATCCACCACTATAGCATATCTTGCTAGCCTTGGTCTCTTTATCAGAGATATACTCCGCTCATCCGAAGAGACGATGGAGCATGGCTCCTCGACTTTTTTCGATTCCAATGTATTCCTAGGATTCTTCATTCTCGCCGGAAGGGTTCTCGAGCACTACGCACGCACAAAAACAACGGATGCCATCTCTAGGTTGGAAGCCTCCTCACCTGATCATGCCCTTCTCCTCTCAGCCCGCGAGAGCGGAGGTGTACGCACTACCGACCTCCTTAGCTGCCCTACTGAGAAAATCTCAGCCGATCTCATCGACATTGGCGATTTACTCCTTCTCCCGGCAGGGAGTTCCCCACCAGCAGATGGCGTCGTTATTGTTGGTTCATCTGCCTTTGACGAGTCTTCACTCACAGGCGAATCATTACCAGTCACAAAAGGCGCATGCGATCCCGTCATGACAGGGACAAAAAACCTGGGATCTCCCATCGTGTACCGTGTAAACGCTGTCGGGCAGGAAACTATGATGCGTAAAATTATTAGGGCAGTCGCAGAGGGTCAAACGAAGAGAAGCCCGATTCAACTACTCGCAGAAAAAATCACATCGGTCTTCGTTCCAATAATCGTCTACCTTTCTTTGATAGTCCTCGCCGTCTGGCTCGCGGTGTGCCTCTCCGTTCCAGCATCTTCATGGGTGCTTTCTGCCGGTCAAACTGCAACCGGTGACCGACTCTTCATCGCTTTCCAGTTTTCGATCTCCGTGCTCGTTATCGCTTGCCCTTGTGGGATTGGGTTGGCTGCTCCGACAGCACAAGCTGTGGGATCCGGCCTCCTAGCCAAGAACGGTATCCTGGCACAAGGTGGAGGAGAAGCATTTCAGCTCGCTTCGAATGTCGACATTGTCGTATTTGATAAAACTGGTACGCTCACCAAGGGTGAAGCTTCAGTCGTCAACGCCCACCTGGCACAAGAAGAGGACGAGGTTTGGTTATGGGACGCGATTAAAATGGCCGAAGCCATTTCGACACATCCTCTGGCTCAAGCCATCGTGTCCTACTGCGAAGACAAGCAACCTATCTCCCCAAATGTTGCAAAGATGGTTGACTGCGATGAAATAGCCGGGAAAGGCATTCGCTCGACATTCTCCTTCGAGGATCGTACCATCCATCTCTCCATCGGTAGCCAAAAGTTCATATCCCAAGAACATCCGAATTTCGAACTACCCACTCATCTCCAAGACCTGGTGAATTCTTGGAGGGACTCGGGAAATACAGTCGTATTCGTCTTGCAGCACAATTCAGGCGTTTCTTCTATACCCGTCCTATTTGGCATTGCCGACCAAATTCGAACCGGCTTTAGGGACGTGATCGAAAATTTCAAAGCGTCTGGTAAAGAGGTTTACATGTTGACGGGAGACAACCACCGGACTGCTCTCGCCGTCGGGCGGGAGCTTGGTCTTGACAAAACAAACATTAAAGCTGGTGTGCTCCCATTAGAGAAAGCAAGCATCATTTTAAAATTTAAGCAACGAAGACGGATCGACTCCCGCACGTTGCTCGGATGTTACCGATCAACGAGCAGACCCGCCATCCTAGCATTCGTAGGCGATGGACTCAATGACTCTGCAGCCCTTGCAGCGGCAGACATAGGAATTGCGTTGTCCCACGGTTCAGACGTCAGCATTGCCTCTGCTTCCTTCGTCGTGCTCTCGAACGGTTCCGTCCCTCATGCGATCAAGCAGCTGTTCATAATCTCTGCAAAAGTATACCGTCGACAAGTATTGAACTTTGGATGGGCGATGCTGTACAACGTTGCGCTGATTCCAGTTGCTGCAGGAGTGCTGTATCCTTATCGACATACGCTGCTTTCACCCGTATGGTCTGCTCTCGCCATGGCTCTCAGTTCACTCAGTGTAGTTGTTAGTAGTCTTGCCCTTAAATGGGGTGTCTAGTCAATAAGGACGAGTTTTCAACCTTCCCGAAACCCCCCTTTTTTTTTTCTCATCTGCTAAATGTATGTAATACGAAAGGAAGAACCCCGGACCAGAGTAATTGTATTAACTGAGTCGAGTCGATCCGTTTGATGCGTCGAGCCACACTCGAGAATTTGACGAGGTAACAACGGCTCCAGCAACATTCAGCGTTCAGAACAAAAAGAACCCTCTGCCCCAATGTGTACTTGCGCCAGTTTGATGGTATTTCTCCATTTAGGCACCACTGATCTCCAAAAGGCTACCAGGCAAACTCCACGACAAGTCATTACAAAACCGTGACTGGGGTAAAAAAAGCTATAATAATGAAGTATAAGTATGCCTTGTATTTAATTTTCAAACGATCGAACTCTGGGCTAAGTACGGATATCCGGTACGAACGAACAAACAAACAAATCTCATCACCAAAGTTGGGCGGCAAACTTTTTTGTGCGTGTGTGTGTGTTAACCGCCCATCCGTGATCGAACTTGTGTTGAACGCTCAGTTCAATCACCTAATAAGTATGTAAACGCCACGTTTTTCCATACATCACACCATTATGCAATTATCATTGATAACCTAAAGGTGATATACTTATACAGTAATTATAGGTTTCTTTCCCTGAACTGTTTTCGAGCGTGTGAGTGAAAAGATTCAAATTTGGTTAACAATGAAAAAAACCTGTGGGCATACAGGGTAGGCTGCGTAACATGTTTTACTTTTAAAATATCTCATTGAAAGCGGTCCTTGCCCACACGCCTGGATATTGCCAAATAAAATAGGAAGCTACGTGAACACCGGAAGGAGTCGATGACGATAGGTTCGCGACTGCATTGCCGTAAAAAATGCCTCGTGAGGATGCCTGAACGCCTGAGAGCACACAGCACCGCAAGAAGTTTTCTTGGAGCAAAAAAACGTAAACAACGTGGGTCCACGATCCACATAACCAATGAATTTGTCGACTTGGCACACTGTTCACTGTGCGTCTTGTTCCAGAAAATCACAAGTTTTGATAGCGACTCGGCCGAACGAATCCACTCGGGATATTTTCATTGTTAAAAATCCCGGAGCCTTGGTAGGTCATGGGATTGAAGTCCAAAAACTCGGACTTCCAAAAAGTCGAAATGTTCAATCAATAATTATTGTAGGCGTTTTTGATCAAATGACTAAATAAGGGCAAGGTCGGATCAGCGGAAAATTCGTTGCATCGGCCGAAACGTTTCATTCATGTGTATAGGACGCTTCTAAGTATGGAATAATAATACAAAAAGTTGGTGGTGGACCTACATACGTACGTACGAAAGAAAAATATATATCGCACATAGAGTAGGTGAAGTAAATAGTCAAACCACGGCAACTTGAGTATCTTTTTTTGTTGGTCAATGCTGAGAAAGTCCATGCATGCAAATATAATGACAAGAAAAAAAAATTTATGATTCAATGGAAGGAATGAGAGAAAAAGAAAAAAGATAATTAGATATACAGTGATAACATTTTTCAACGATTTGAAATTCTTTGCTTTGTGGGGGACTTGTTTCGCGCAAGTCCTTCGCGGTAGCCTACAGCAATTTTGGTATACAGCTGATGATGTTGATGGTGATGGTGAGGGGGAAAAAAAAGGGAAGAAGAACGAATAATAAGGGTGACAGACTTAGCGTGTTTTTTTAAAAAAACATGACCTCGTTAAAAAAATGGAGAGGTATGGAAATATGATTTTTTAAAGAAGAGAGAAAGAGGAATCGACCAAACAGTTGAATGATTAGTGCAGAGCATCACGGTGCAATGATGTCTATTCGGAGTGTGAGATACCGGGAGTCGAGGACAGGGGAGGGTCGGAAAGCAATATAGCTGCAGGGATGCAGGACCAAGGATGTGGAGATGGGGCCCGTGGCGATTTGAGGCGCGCTCTCCGTCGTACAAAATGGAGGAACCAAGACATTGAGAAAAGAAAAGCCATGATGAAATGCTTTGAATGCGATGGATGAGAGGGAGAGAGAAATGCAAATGGAGAAGAGAATAGAAAGATGTTGTTGTTGTACAAATTAACAGATTTGTTTGATAAAAAAGGGAGGAGGGAATTTACTATCTAATTTATGAAAAAGTTAAGTGATGAAGGCGTTTGGTTGTGAAAAAATAAATGCGGGACGCGACCATGAAATGAGAAAGAACCACGACGAGCGAAAGCAAGAAAGAATAACGTCCCAGATATAAGAAATAATGAAAAAAAAAGGAGTGCCAGTCCGGTTTCGCTACCGGAAGAACGAGTCGACGTACATCGGGTGTCCGCCCTCTACATTCGAAACCGCCGTCTTCTCATCATGCGGATGCAAGTATGCCGAGAAGAGTTCGTCGTCGTGCAAGGCGTGAAGGAAGTCCATGGTCGAATCCTCCGTCTTGCTGGGAGCAGGCTTACTGCAACTCCTTGCGCTTGGGCCGCAGCTCTCCGATGAATCGTCGCTTGACGACGAATAGTCGTTTCGTTTCGAAATGTGGGCTGTGTTGGTCTTGGTGGGAGGGACGAGGGGAGGGTGCCAGAACGTCTCGGCATCGGACTGGGGTTGGGGCATCATGGGCGGATGCCAGAAAGTGTTGCCAGGACCACGCAATGCCGGTCCCTGGTTGATCGTGCCATTCGAGTTGTATGTCGGGAAGGGGAAATCCATGCTACCCTTCCTGGAGTGATGTGACGAAGTGGAGCTAGCTGAAGTGTACCCGTCCCCGCCGTTCGACGTCATGCCACCGCTACCACCAAAAGAACTGAAGGATGCAGCAGACGAGGGAGGTTCGCTAGCGGAATCGGTACTCATCCTCCTGCGCTTGTTCGACCGTGGACTCATACTCGGGTCAGACCCAGTGGTCGATTCCGCACCTGAGAATGGCAAAGGGTCGGATTGCAAACTGTAGAGCTGAATAAGATAATCGGGGTGACATGGACCAGAGTACGTGACAGGGAATGAATTGTACAGTCCATTCGAGTCATTTGACGTGTTGTTGCCGTTACCGTTGGACGTTGGATTACCGAGGGCTCCGACAAGTTCAGACGAAGTGCTCCTGAATTCCGTAGCGTCATCAAAGTCGTAGGACATTTGAGTCGTCGAGTCGGGTGCAAGAGTCGGAGAAGTATCACGAACGGGGGAAGTGCGATGGGAGAAGCCAGGAGAAGGTGGGAAATCATCCAATCCGCTTTGAGAAGAGCGCCGGGCGTCGTGTCGGGATCGTTTACGAATAATATCAGATTTCATAGAAATGGGACGTGCGGAACCATGTAACTTATAATAGAGACCACAGCTAAGGGGAAGTGTATGAGACGACCAATGAAATGGAAAATATAATTGCAAGAACTTACGCATTGCAAACCGTTTTTCCTTCATCATCCTTCCTCCAAAGCGGTGTTGCGGTTGTGTGACAGTTGTAGCATTGCGCAGTGACTGATTGTCGTGGAGGTGGGTTTTCCGTGAACGGCGGTGCTTTGGTACTGAGGGAGCGTGGACGGGTAATAGGACCCACGACCTCTACAGGCTCCAGGCGAGGGGTGGTCGGGGCGCGAGTTTCACCTTGGGCATTGCGCATGCTCTTCGGGCGAGGTCGTTTATGCTATACAATACTTAATATTTCCAAAAAGAAAGGAAAAAGAATAAACTCACCAATTTACAATAAAGCCCACAAGCGTTACAATTCAGTTCATCATTCAAGCCTCTCCTCCAGAGCGGGGTGTGAGTTGCCCCGCAGTTCGAGCATTCAGCTTTGACGCCCCCGGGGCCGTGGTTGTTGTTGTTGCCTCTGAGAATGGCGGGGTTTAAGCTGGTGAGCGTTGCGCCGGGCCCTGACGACCGAGTTGTCATCGTTCCTTGGGTTTTGAGCGTAAGAGTTGGACGAGAAGTGTTGGGTGTGCTCGAGCGAGTACCATAGATAGAATGCAATCGAGAGGGAGCGACGGTCTCAGGGTTGGCCAAATCGGAAATAGGCGCGAGATTCTTGAAAATGGAAGTCCTTCTGGCGGTAGAAGGAGCAGGAGAGCGCTCGTCGAGGTCGTCTTCGTCGTCGGAGAAGCCTTGGTTTGAAACTGACTCATCATCCGCTCCTGCAGATGAGGAGCCAGAAACGGAGGATGAGCGTTGAGTGTCTGAAGAGCTGCTGGGCAGGTCGGATGAGAAGGACGAGTATTGCTGTTCGACGGGGAGGGGAGGCGTATCGGATACCGGGTGCTGTATGAAGGAATGATCGGAAGTGTGGGATGTGTCGACAGGCAGCATAATGACATCTTGTTCTTGTAGCTGGCCTGCAGCGGGCACAGTCTCTGGACTGGCAGAAGGGGTGATTTCGTGCGTTTTTTCAACGGAGACATTGGGAACCGGCTCGTTGGGAGGACGTGGAGGAGTGATGTCGATAGTGGTTGCGGCACCACAAAGGATATTGATGGCGGAAGCCCAGTTACTGTCGCCGGAACAGTCGTCATCGAAGAGGATCTCATCAAGAGGGACCTCTATAGTCGGTCGAGAAATGCGAAATTGGTCGTCAGAGGAACCAGAGGGCGGGTAGCCTTCGCCGTAAGTCATGGTAGTCGTTAAAGTGGGAGCTGCGTAAAGCAAAGCGGAAGGACCGAAAGAGTCATTGAAGAGAGAAGGAAAATAAAGGGCTTGAGATGGCGATTGAGGGGTAGGAGCCGAAATGACTGGAATGGGTTCGGAAGCGGTCGATTTGCGGCTGGGGGTGTCAGAGTCGGTCATGATTGAATCTTGGAGGTGAACCCGTAGAGCGGATGCTCTGGACCTTTTGGAGAGTTCGGCAGAGGGTCGTGTGTCGGGTTTCTTGACGGGAATGTTCGTTACGGGGGTCTGATCGACGCTGAAGGTGAACTGCATGCGCTTGATCATTCCACCGGCGAGTTGGTTGACCTCGCGGTTGCGTTCCTTTTCGGCTGCCCGTTGCCTGATCATGTCGGTGGAGTGGTTTCGTTTGAAGTCTGGTGCGGAGAGCTCCTCTATGCTCCTGGTGGGTGTGTGGTTAGGGACACGGGTTGGGAAGGAGAAGAGAACGGAAACATACCTGCCCTTTTCCTTGTCCAGCTTGTCACCCATGCACTTGCTAAGTTTTCTGAACTCGCGCCTGGATTTTGCGTTGTCGGTCTCGACGATGAGGTTCTGGAGATGCCATAACCTCCAACTCAAGTTCTCAAGCCTCTGGCCTTGTTCGAGGAAACTGGCGACCTTTGTGCAGACCTTTGGGGAGATGAGAGGATGTGGAGCGGGGAGATGAAGGAATACCTGCCTTCCAAGTCTGGGTGAGAGACTCTGCATCATTTAGATTGCTAAACGCGACGAAAGACTTGTTTCCCTGAATACGAAAAAAGTGAGGAATAGCAGGGCAGGGCAGTAAGAGATATACCTTGAACTTGAGATTGAGGATAGAGGGCATTTAGCCTTTCGACAGAGAAACAGGGAGAGGAGACAAGGACGCTGGAGACACAGCAGATGGTTATGTATGCCATCAGATCACAGACCAGTCCGGACCAGCTCGCTTGCTTCCAGATCAGGCAGCTTTTGCCCATAACCCTGGCCACGCCCCGAGTCGTGCCTGGTCCACTCCTCCTGTCCTGGGCGCCTGCTACTCCCAGTATGAGCAGGGTCATCTATCATCATAATATATCTTCATACTCGGTCGTGCCCAGGACTTATGACCGCATCGACCACCGTACGTGCGACCAACAACTCCAGGGCTCTCTTTGCGAGACCAATCACTGACCCACATAGGAATCTCTCCGTTTCGCATGGCTTGTGGCCTCCCCCGCATAGGGTTCACGAGTCGTAAATCCTTTGACAGGGTATACACTTTCCATTTGCGCAAACTGCTCCAACGGAGATACCGTGCGTACTTCGTCAATGTACGTTTAACAGTTTACTCTCTCTTTTTGTTTTCGTTATGCGGAGAAGGAGGGTTGTGCACAAAATATGATGATTCCCTGACAACCTGTGATCCATACCGCTCTACGGATGCTTTGTCGGCTCATCGGGGCGATTGGAATCAAACGCTCAATTAGGGTGAATTCCCTGATTTGGTTACTGGTTCACTTTGAGAACTCTACACACTCCTTGCCGTCGGCGTTTAGTTGACAAAATGGGGGGCGATCAAGAACCCCCCTTACTATGTCTTCGACAGAGACCTTCTTTCTGTAATGTTCATGGATTTCTTGAATGAGTCTTAATTCGGCACCGGTGCTCCTGGGATTTCTCTCTATTAAGTCTTCCACATGTCAGGAACCCAGGCAATTGAATTTTAGACGTGTACATGTAAAACTGGCATTCACATATATATATCCACTGGTCTCTAAACCGGGAGTCTAGACGCTAGGTATCTCTCCAGGTGGGGGACTCAGGGGGACCCAGTCCGAGTCGGAAGCCGCTGTGCACCCAAACCGACGCTTCCAATTCGAAAGTTCTGTGCGCATGGGGGACGTAACAAGGACATAGTAATTTCCAGCTTTCCTTATATCGTTAGCGAACGTATGAGATATGAAGCGAGCTGAGATGTAATTCCATTCAACAACATAGCCGACGTAAACCCAGACCGAATTGAATCATCGGGCTCTCAAATTCCCCCTTCAGAAACGTTGCAAATGACCTAGATAACACTACTACCATAGAGCAAAAAACAAATCTATGTAAGCCATACGGAAATGATCAACAACCCCGAAGAGAGATCGCTCAGGCTTCCACAAATGCGTCTATCACTCCAAACTTCAAGCCCAACAAAACGTGACCCCCCCTTCAATTGAAAGCCAAATTGCCTTCCTCGAGGCCCTCTCTCCTTCACGGATCCCAGTTTGAGAACTATATATACATGCATCTGCCTTTCACTTTTCGCCCTCTTTTTTGATATTTCACGGAGGGATTTTAGAGTCCGGTCCCGGTCGTTATCTTTCAAAGCCTTCTTCGTACTATACTTTTTCGGTGCTACTCGGATTGAGCTTTCCCAGAGAAACCAACTTGAGCCTCTTTCAATGACGCGCGCTGGACCATAAGAAGCTCAACAAGACTTGCACATCAAGTCATGTTACTTTCGTTATCGTGTGTGTGTTCCTATTTCCAACCAGAACAACTTCACAGTGAATTGAAATCGAAGAAAGAATAGGAAAACCGAACCGGCTGCCAAATATCTTTTGAAAAAAACCAATAAAAAAAAGTTTGAAAGGGCAAAAAGACACCTTATCATCGCAAGGTCCGACATGTCGCGTTCTTGGAGCGGGCACCATTCAAAGTTAATAAATCAAACAATGAGCTCGAGGCTCAGTCGGTCGGTAGTAAGACACCGCCACCGCGCTGCTGTATAATATATTATCAGATGACCCGCCCATTTGGAGTTAAGCGCCGTAAGTGTGAACTATAGTTCGAGCAACCTCTCGAAGTTAATGGGTTTCCAGGGAGGGATGTATTTTGAAGCCTCCCCCCGCGTGGTTCGCCATCATATGGCATTTGCCAATTGGAAATGACAACCTGCCAACCGCGCCTTCTTTTTCTCCTTTCCTCACCTTTCACCCAAGAATGGATGGATGGTTTGCCTTTTCATTTCGGTTGAATGATGGACTCGAGTTCGGTCCACAGAAAACGGCGTATCTTTCTCATGCATTCAAATCCAATGAATTAAGAAAAGAAAAAAATGAACCCTACAAACGTGAATAGACCGATAGACGAACAGTCCTTCGTCGTCGCTCTGATGGAACTTTTCGATCTCAAACAACAAACTCTTATCTTTTGACTTTTTTCCAACTTCAAAGTGTCATTTATACTTGGGTGCTTAAATATCGGGACCAGTGGTATGGCGCCAAAAACAGTCCAGGCGTCAACAGACCTTCCTTCCATCCATCTGAGTGGTCCTTGGTCTATTGATAAGACCTTGAAACCCCAAAGGAGCATTGAACGAGAGTTTCTTCGGAATTCGTTGGGAATTCGTGTTTGCCGATGTATTCTCATGATCATGTGACTGATTAGTCAGACAGTTTGCCAAAAAAAAAAAAAAAAAAAAAAAAGAAAAGAGTGATTATCAAAGACTTGGGCGACGTTTTTTTCACCAACGATCCACCGCTGACTCGAGCTTCCTCTACTGAAAAACATACATAGGGCAATTGCGAATTCCTTGATGGACCCCTTAGCTTCTCATCTCTATAGAAAGGGCTATGATTTTTCGAGTCTTACGACGAGTACACCACTCACAATCTCGTGTGACGTCTTGTTACAAGTATGCGATCGACGATACATGCCGACTACTGCAATGGACGCGGGAATCTGCTAACGAAAACTTGATGTGGTGTAGTTCGATTCGTAAGTCTGTCCTCGACTCGGATTCATGATGTCCGATGCCACACTCATCGATTTCTCTCAGCAGAATGTCATTTTTTTCGTTCAAGGAAGCTGTATGTTCTGTCTACTACGAGCTGCAGAGGGTGGCAATGAGGCTGCTCGATGGAACTTTACTTTCACGTCAAGCGTACGTATCTCCGTCGACACTAGTTTGGTGAATCCAAACTCTCCTACTTTCGATGCTGACTCTTAAGGAAATGCCATAACAAGACTTCTTCCCGACAACGAACACGTTTCGGTTTTGTTGTAATATCGGTAAACGAGCTGCGTGCGGTCACGGCGCCAATCCGTAGTAAATGACGCCTCTGGCGACTCCATGCAACTAACTAGCGTCCTCGATTTCACAGTGTGATCGGTTCAAGTATAACGAGGCAATGAGGCTTGGAGAAGCCACAGATAAGTTTGGACTCTGCTGCATGTTCGAATTCAAAAGGGATTGGTCGCCGATTGCTTATATTTAATCTCCGCGACAATCATAGCTGATGGCCGAGCATGGCACGAAAAGAGCCGAATCGTTATGGTTCAGAACTGAGCCAGCTTTCCTAGTGGCACGTTTGTTACTGACATGACCTGTTATGTCCGACTTTACCAATGGGTATTCTGTGAAGCGTAATTGAAAATGCGGGGTCAATTGATTGAATTCACATTGAAAAGAATCACTGTGGAGGTTGGCGCCTGTTGGCGGCTGCAGCTACCTCAATGGGGTACGCGCTAGGTTGACAGATTTTAATATTATCGCCAACGTGTATTAATGAGCGGCGCACATGCGATAAGGCTGATACCCAACGCGCATATTAGTAGGCGCTGTTATCAAAGTCGAGAGTGACGGGCCGACCCTACTTCCTAAAAGGGAAATTTCAGGTCATTTCGCGATCACTATATTTGGAAATTGTTCTGAAGTTGAACGTTGAGCGCTGGAACCTCAAGGCCTCAACTCTCGACCACTGAGTACAGACCGCTCAGCTTGGAAAGTGCCACACACAAACGTTGAGGACCTCCTCAATGTCGATCGCGAAAGTGCATGCATCCAGCGTGGGTTACCGAAATAGGCATATCGCCTAACTATTTGCGGAGGTATCATGTGAGGATGAGGTACAATCTCAAATCAATGTTGGTATTGACTGATCCACACCTGTCTCTACAAAGGGGCGTACTAGGGGCGTCCGACTGAACCGTGGCTAATTCAATAGCCCTGATTTCAAAAATTCGATACAACATAATCTAACATAATATAATGCATGTGTCGCTGATTTTTGTCGACCAAATATCTTCCCATGCGATGTATTAGTGATTGGTGAGTGTAGCCTGTTCTTCGTAAATGTAGGAAGGAAACGCGTACTGCGCGATTTTAGAAGGTGGTTTGCAATTCCAGTGCTTCAAGCGCTTGCCTCAAGCTTCAAGCTTCAATTGTATACGGAAGAATAGGGTTTAGCTTTTAAGGTTTGATTATGATGATCCAACTTCATTCTAGGAACTCCTCAAAAAAAACATCTCGGACTGGTTAACTCTGGTTAACTGTCGCATTTGCCCCTCTCTCCTTACAAGACAATAAAGGATGCTTCTTTTTTGGCTGTTTTCGTTCCAAGGAGAGGCTAATCATTGATAGTGATGGTGATGGTGGGTGAAAAAAACCCATTTAACAGGTGACTTCGTGACCGTCTTCTTTCAAAACTCCAAAAGTGCTCGGTTGTACAACCTCCATGTCCTCAAATCCCCCCTGAATCCTTCCCACCTGATTAATGCAACTGGCAAATAATGCCAAACTCATTCGAGTATAAAAACTCGTCCGCCTTCGAGGGAATAGAGCAACAACATTGATCCCTCAATATGTTCTATAACTTGAAGCTCACTGTCGTTATCCTCGTCCTTGGCCTGTCGGGAACGAGCCTTGCTCTTCCTGGGTGGATGCCCCCGCCTGTAAGTATCAATTTACTCATCACTATTGGGATACTTTGTTAACCGATCTACTATCCAGAGACCAGCGCCAATTCCGCGTGAGTATCATTTGCACTCGACTCATTTGAAGTCGGAGTCATTTCCACAAACGATATTGTTTCGTTTAACTGTTTGGCATTTTACTAATGACTATTGCAGCCACCCGCGGGGGCCACGGCGTTGCTTGAAGCATGTGAAGACTGAAGACCATTATTCAGAGCCAATCCTACTTCCCCTTTTCCAAAAACAAAAATTTCTGAAGTCCAACCGTTATTTCGTGGAGCCATATTCCCCCTTTCCTCCTTCCAAACCGGCACGCTCTTTGTTTCTATATCAGGATGTAATTGTAACTTGGGAATTTTCGTTCGACTATACCTTCCATAACTGCGTTATAAAATGTTGTACAGTGGTTTTACAATCCGAGCGACTATATTGACATAAACGACGAAAATGAGTGTATCGAGA
>Ga0307517_10002424_pt1 | contig 29852 bp, 35 predicted proteins | sample 23_EM_MG_FD_194515 | JGI IMG/M metagenome (GOLD analysis project Ga0307517, IMG submission 194515) | Populus trichocarpa ectomycorrhiza microbial communities from riparian zone in the Pacific Northwest, United States - 23_EM | ecosystem: Host-associated > Plants > Roots > Unclassified | place... | reverse complement strand
CAGGTCTCGCAACAGTTTGCACCCAGGATCCCAGACATCAAAAACGTTCGTGACATCCATATCATCTGTAATGGCTTGATCCTGACAGAGGTTATAGGCCATCGATGCCCTATTGGAGAAGGGGTATATTGAGACAGCAGCGGAAGGTACTCAGGGTACCCTCAACTATGTCGCATAAATAGCCCCTATCCCTCTCCTTGCAAAGGGTTCTTATCCCAAATTCTTCGGCTTTTCAGACTCATTATATACAGCGGAGTTGAGGGTGGTCTCTCTTGAGTCATACATGACCGCCGATATCTTGTAAGTGATGTAGCAGAGGTTGTTCGTATTCGGGTGCCGACGTGAGAACCATCGTGTGCCACACGGCTAGCTCAAACTTGTGCGTAATCTGAGCGAAAATTTGGACTGAGCCGGGACACCCAATTTCCCACTACCCCATCCTTAGGTCTCAGGGATCTAGTTATGCAGATAGAGCCCGGGGCCTTCGGCCCCAGGAAGCCTCCAGCGGCTAGCCATACGACACCCTGCCACCTGATGCGATACAAAACTACCGGAGGTCAGAGGCGCGACTGCCAGCCAACCAATTAATCAGATCTCAAAGAACGTTTTCCCTTGTACAGTAGGGGGTTGTATGTTTGTACTCATGTTGCGATGGAGGTAAGGTAAAGTGCTCGAACCGGGATAAATTAGCGGAAATGAAGGGCAGAAATAAACAAGGCTGGAGAGGCCGTTGGTTCCCTAGGTAAGATAAAAACTTCCGCGAGAGAGCTGTATGAATATCTTCGTCACATGATCACGCAATCCTTGTCCTCCACCTTGGCAGTAGCAATTCCCATCTCCTGGAAAGTCTGCGCTCCCTTGTACGGCTTCTGGCTGTGTGGACCCTGGTCGAATCCAGTCCCAGGCGGAGGTAGTGTACTGATGATCGGCTGGGGACTATGCGATTGCTGGGACCCGGGCGGGGTCCCGTGATCGGGGCCTTGGTGACTGAGTTGTTGACCATAAGGCTTGTTCTGCTGGGGCGTCGGCTTCCTTCCAGGTTCGGGGGAACCCGCCTTCTTAGGTGGGACCTGACCAGGCCCACCATATCCTTGGACAGAGCTCGGTCGCGAACCAGGATCCGTCAGAGTGTATCTTTGGCTGTTCCCAAACGGCTTCGAACCACCCGGTAATGGACGTTGACCTGGCGGATACGCGGATTGTGGTGGAGGTTGCGAACCCGGCTGAGGTGTGGGTACTAGGCTTTGCTGTTTCTGTGGCTTGGGCTGTTGCTGTTGAGGGGGTTGTTGTTGAGGTGGTTGTTGCGGTTGAGGTTGTTGCGGCATAGAGGGCATGGAGGGCATGGAGGGCACTGAGGGTATTGTTGAAGGATAGCCGTTGTTTGGGACGGTGGGCATCATCAGTGAACCCTTCCTAACGTTCTCCATGACCTTCTTTCCATCAGGGCGATTAGTGGGACGTTGCCCAGAGGCATCGGAACGTTGCTGAGCCTGCGTCCGCTTTCGAACCAATGTCGTCTCAGTCAGGACTTCGTGTTGTTGTCGTGATAAAGAACTAGGATCTGGCTGTGAGAGGGCTGCAAGCCGGTCCTGCGCGTCCGAGTTGCCATGCTGCATGGCCTAGATGAAATAGAATTATTTAGGCGTCGGCCAATTAAGGAGCATGATCAGGATTACCCTTTGGTACCATCTCCGAGCTGCATCGATATCCTTCGGCCCTCCGACTCCGACCTCAGCATAGTATCCCAACGCAAATTCTGCACTGGGCAGGCCCTTTCGTGCGGCTTTTTCCGCAAAGGTGTACGCAAGGCCCTCGTCTTTATCAAATGCGCCTTCGGCACCGCACAGGAACCACTTGCTCAGCGCCATATCGGCTTCGGTCTCTCCCTGCTGGCTTGCCAGCGAATAGTATTGAACGCTGAGTAGAGCATCGAAGGGGAACGGAGACTCGGCAAATTCGTAGGCATGACCGAGTTTGTATTGGGCGGGGGAAAAATTGAGATAGGCCGCACGTTCGAGGTGCTTGCGAGCCTCAAGCTGAGAAGAGACCCCGGGAGGGAGAACTGTGGCAAAGAAATGTGGGGGAACAACCGCTTGTGAGAATTCGCCGAGGAGCAAGAGACCGTATACGTAGGCAGGTTGAGCCACTTGGATCGTTGACAGAGTAGCTGCGCGTTGTAGGAGCGGAAGTGCGATATCTGGCCGAGCTGGTAGTCCAAGTTGACCCAACAGATGCGCCATGCCCATCCGCTGTCGGGTCATCAGTAACTTGAAAACATCAAGACATCAAATACATACATAGAGACAGCTCTCAACTCCGGCCTTTACTCCGCGCTCAAAACAAGTCCGAGCGTGTTTGTCATCTCCGAAGCTCTCGTAATCGCGGCCAAGCCTAAACCAAGCATGGGCGTAGCCTCCCCTAGCGGCCTGTTCGTAGTCCCTGAAGGCGACGCGAGGGTTGAGAGGAACATCCTCGGGGAAAGCGCCAGATGATTCCAGAGTCGCGCGGAGGTAAATTGCTTCGGCTACATGCGGCGGGATCGGGTTGGGCGGAGGCTGTGGAGAAGCGAGAGCGAGAATCGTAGGGACCGCGATTTGCGTCAACCTCAGTAGCTGGGGGTCTTCGATATGTACTGGACCGGTAGGGGATTCAGAAGCTGATTGGTTGAGGCGATCCACCAGGAAGAAGATGTCTCTACACCACACAACTTTTCTTACGGGATCAAATGACGGATCCTGCATCGACGGGAGGGCACCCGTCAGCGTTTGGATTGTGGGCAACGGTGCAGTCAGGGACGCGTTTGTGGGTGATGGGTCGCGAGTATGTTGCGGGGGCTGGTAGGGTGAATGGGCAGAGGGATACGGGTGCGGAGGGTACGGTGAGTGGAAACTGTGTGCTGGCTGGGAGACTGGAGTCCAAGGAGACCAATCCGAGCCCGCTGGCGGGGGAAGAGTTGACCCTGGTCTGTTAACGGTGCCAGGGACTATGAATCCTGGTTCAGCATGCTGGTGCTGTTGCGGGGGGCCATAGCGAGCGGCATAGTCGTCCAGATTCTGGGCCATCTGTTGCAAGTGGATTAGAGATGAGATGAGATTTCTGATTTTGTAGAGCATACATTTTCCGGCAAGTCCGGGATGAGCTTGTGTGGCCGGGGAGCGACGAGTGGATCTTCAAAATGGGGAGGACTGTTATAGTGGCTGTTTGACATCGTCGTGCATTCTGTTAAACTTTGGGATCATCTCCTTCAAATACTCCCAGTGCTTCCGCCTCAAATCATCCTCCTGTACGCGGCCTCGCCCACTCCACGTCCGTCTTTCCCCCACAGGCCCATATACTACGGTGTACTCCCCGAGAACCTCGTCCTCAACCGGTGCAACTACGCACCCAGCCCCAATCACGCAACGAGACGATATCCGCAGCGTATGGTGAACCTGGGCCCTCACGCCAATCGTATTCCAGTCGCCAATGCTTGGCGACTCGACCCCTATAACGCCGGACAGCCACATCATCGGTCATCTGCGCCAGCGGTAAGCCGAGGATGCCAACACTCACGGCAGCCAATCTCAAACAGGTTGTTGTCCCCAATGCGCATCACCTCTTTGCGTCTGCATCAGTGTGCCGTGATTAGAAGAGCTGCTTGTCCGTTTGTGTACGGGTCGGATCGCTACCGGTTTATAATGACCGTTCCCTCTTCAATAATGCAGTTGTTCCCTATCACGACTGGCCCCGTGTGCCCAAAGATGACAACCTTTGGATGTACGACAGTACCTGCGCCGGCAAAACATAGATCTCAATCACTGACAGGACTAAGTACGCCTCATCGCTTGTCGCACCTTGCCCGATCGTGACTTCGCCCCGCAGCTCGACGTCTGCACAGGTAATCGACTTTGAGTGTACGGTTATCTTCTCCCTTCTGTATGCGATCCGTAGTCAGAACGTTTTGTTCCACGAGGACGCGAAATCAAATGAGCAATTTACGCTGGGGGCATTGCGTCCACCGCGCCGTATGAGGTCAAGCGTGTTCAAACTCCGCCTCCTGTCACCTCTCTGCGAAAAGATACACGCCGCCTACCGTCTATCCGTGCCGGGTCCGACACAAGCCCCAATGACCACGCTGTCGACCCCGCCAGCCCTCCTCGAGGCCGTACAACTTTCGGAGGAGACGTGGCAGAGTGAGCTTCACGACCTGTTCGAACAGGCCAAGGATCGCTTTCCCGATATCCTCTGGGAACGGGATGAGGACGATGACGACACAAAGGGCCCGGCGGAGGTCTGGGGCCACAAAGGTACGTCTGGGATGCCTCGAATTTCTGTCCAAAGCATGGATTTTTACCGTGCCTTGCAAGCTATTGTGTATGCTCGTGCACCTCCGTCTTGGCAAGCAAAATACTTCCAGTTTCGTCCCGCACCTATCGGTTCTCCAACCCCCTACTCAGCGACACCCAGCATTATGGGTGTCCAAGGCGCGTTATCGCTCAACTTGAACCTCGGCGTCGACTATCCAAACCAATCACGATCCCCGTCTCCGTTCCGCGTCCTATCACCTTCCCCATCCACTAACCACCCTGGCCTCCTCCGCCTACCCATAACAAACTCCACGATTTTTCCCAACGAACTCGAGTACCTCTATACCGCCCGGGGTCTCACCCAAGCGTTTGAATTTCTCTTCGACCAGTCACCGGAATCGAGGGAAGGGGATGAAGATGAAACCAGGCTGGACAAACTTAGGAAGGACCTCGTCTTCATGTGGAGGTCTCGCCTCTACTCGGATGTCAGGATTTCTCTCACTGGCAGCTTTTCCTCCGTGAATCACGAAAGCGCAACAGCCGTCTTCTCCTCCCACCGATTCATGCTTGTCACGCGATCCCCGTACTTTCACACCTCCCTGAAGAGTTGGGGCAAGACCGCAAATGCAATCGCTAAATCGGCCTCTGGGTCGGCGGAGGAAGAACCTCTGACGATCACCTTACCCTCCCCTCCCTTCACCCCAGCCTCATTGCACTTCACATTGGGGTACATGTACACCGGCACGTTGGTATTTTCCCACAGAACATACGACCTCGACACGGCATTTCATATAATGAAGTCGGCCACGTTCTTGTCCATTCAGTCATTATATGACGAAATTCAGGCAAGGGTCGTGCAAGAAATGATGCACGGGTTATACCACGCGTTCCTCGAGTTTTCTGAATACGAGCGCATCACGGGGGGGAAATGGGGCTCGGGCGGGTGTAGGTGCCGGCAGTGCGCTCGCCGAGCTCCTCGGGTGTTGGAATTTTCCATCGCAGAGGACGTGAAGAACCAGCATCTCGAGAGGGGGGCGAGGCGTGCGTTGGTCGGCATTTACGGTGAAGGGTGGTGCACCTCCGAGTTCTCCAAACTCCCCGACAAGATCAAACTCCAACTCGTCAAAGGTTTGGCAAAGCGTACGACCCCCATTAACATCTTCCTCCTCCTCTTTGCGACCCACCAAGCTTTGAGGAAACTCAGTAACATCTCGGACTTATGGTCGGACGGCATTAAGGAGCTGGTGCTATCTGTAAGGAAGACGATCGACGAGGTGCTGTGTAACCAGGCGGACGAATGCTTCGAACAGCAGGAGTGGATAGAGTTCATGGAAGGGGATGGAACTAGGTTTGACGATGCGGACAAGGTCGAATGGGTTATGGAGTCTGTTAAGAGGGGACTGAACGAACAGAATGCTCCGCTTGTCTATCAGGTAAGCAATGCAGCTGACCTCGGTGAATCCGGCCTAACGAACTATCGTAGACTTTGGTTTCATCCATCCTCCTGCGGCCACATCCCACAGAGAGGGAACAGACGATGCTCTCCGCCACCTCTCATCTGAGGGTTCAGACGGAGCAGACCCGGGTGGACGTCGTGAAATGGTTAAGGCGGCGATGGGTTGGTGTTAAGCAAGCAGGCGGATTCGACAAACTCGAGGGTTGGTCATTGAAGGAGTTGAGCCACGGTAAGCCATTGTGTGTTCCAGATCGTCGCAACCACTCTGATTTGAACGGCACCCCTCAGAAATCGATGTTTCCATCGACGAACTGCTAAATCCCGAGATGCCGGAACATTCACCGCATAAGTCCATGGTCATAAACAGGAGAACTGTCTTCGAGGAACCTGACAGTGGTTCTATGCATTCCGTGCGCACGGGCGCTGGGAAGGGGAGGCTTGCTCAACTTCAAGAGACCCCCACCAAACGCGAACGAGTGGCCTCTTCTGCAGGCTCTGTTCGTTCTCTGGCTCGGAGTACCCTCAGCACTACTTCCAGGACGACCACAAATGGTACGCCTAGGAATAAAGTGCTAAGTCCAAACTTGCGTCCCGACTCGAAGCTCACCCCTGGGTCATCCTCCATCCTCTCTCCAACCCGATCCTCCGTGCTCTCGACAGATCAGGACAACCGTAGGACACCGACGGAGAGTAGGACTGCACGGAGTAACGTGTCGAGGAACCCTGGAGATCGCGTCAAGTCTTCAGCTGTCTCTGTTAGGTCTCGTGCCTCTACGCTCAGAAAGGTACCAACCCCGTCGGGCACCGACACCAAGACCAACTCTCCGGGACTTAGTCCCACAGACTCAGCTTCAAGACCGCAATCTCGTGTTTCCACGATGAGCGACGCTTCTTCAACGTTCAAGACAGCATCGGATGGGCCTTCGTCAGCGGGCAACAGTAATTCAACCGTCCAGTCCACAAAGAGGACCAGGACGGTCTCTGCCATCTCCAATGCCTCGACGACGAGCGTGAGGACAGCTAAAACTTCGCTGGGTGTCACCTCTCCCACCACTCCATCAAAATCCCCTGTCCGTGCACGTAGGGCCTCGGCTGCGTCGAACCTTTCTGTGAGATCAAAACGACCAACTACCACGTCGTCGATACTGGACACTTCCCCATCATCCAGACTACACAGGGCCTCTCCTACTCCATCAACTCGATCGACCATCTCCACAACTTCCACTCCGCCCGCGCCACCTCCCAAGAAGACAGGTACCAGCAGGAAACTCACTCCCACGACTTCTGCGAACCGCAAGTCGACAGCTTCCGCGATTTCCACCAGGACAAGGGTCGACAGCGCACCCTCACCCTCACCCTCCGCCACCGTCAAGGGAAAGGGGAAGGTTACACCCAAGACGTCCGCGGCGGATGTGGTGAGACCGTTGACACCTCAGCCTCAGCGGAGAGGGTCTACGGATACTATCCGTCAGTCTGTCCACCCCCCCGAAGATGTTGAAATGGACAACTCGACCACAGCCTTGTCAACAGCAGCAAACCCGCCTATTCCTGTTCATATCACAGGGCCCGAACCCGAGCCTGAACCCGAACGACCAGGTACACCCCTACCGAAGGGGGCGACTCTTGACATCGGTATACCCTGCATTATCACTTCGAAGAGGGCGAGGTTCAGAGCATTTGCGAGGTACATTGGGGAAATTGAAGGCGAGTTGGGACCGTGGGTTGGCGTGGAAGTTCCTATGAGCGATTCCTGGGTAGGTGGAGGAACAGACAACAGGCAGTGGCACGACGGGACTTGGGGTGGGGTTAAATATTTTGATCTCGGAAACAACTCCCAAGGTGCAGCTGGCGATTGGGATTATGGTGATGAACGGTTGAGGAGGAGGAGAACGGACATGTCGTCTTCTTGGACGAGTGTGAACAGCGGGAAAGGCGTCAAGCGGGACGCGGACCACTTCGGTTTCGACTCGAGGACGAAAAGAATGAGGAGCGCAAGCCCAGCTCCATCGGATTCCTCGAGTGTAGAAACCAGGGGGTTGTTCGTACGGCCTCAACAGGTACTGTATGTTGTTGACGCTGTGGGGTCAGACTTTTGAGGGTACTTTTCATCTATTTCCCGGACGCCGTATCAAGGCCCGGACTGTCTCTCGTTGATGTTTTCTTCTTCCTGGTTCTCTTCCGTTCGCTCCCCCTTCCCGATCGCTACTTAATCCATGTTTTCTCCCTTATAATCTCAATCCGTGCATAAGTCGTTGTGTCGTTTTCTCTCCTTTCTTTCCTCATTTTATCTCTCTTCACGTTGTACTGTTTGTTTTGGATGGATATCCCTCGCGCCCCGTTTACACGCATATGATCTCATTAGAATTTTTGCACACCCACAGTCATTTCCCAGGACATACCACGGCCTGTTTTTCGCTCTTGCTGTCGTTTTACGAGTTTTGTAATAAAAATGCCGACCCGGGGCCCAGTGAGGCTGGTGGCTGACATTGCCAGGCTCGTGGGAAACGGATCCTCCCGCACTTACAAATATTAAAAGTAACTGACTTGATTCTCAGCGGCCACAGTGTCCCGCCAACCTCTTCCGCCCACTTCGTTAGCCAGACACAACGAGACACCCCGTTTAGCTCGGAGCCACTATGGCTAACGGGGAGCTACCAAACGAGCTATGGCTGCGCATCTTCGAGGACAACACGGACGTTCTCGACCGCTACGACCTCAGCGTAATCGTCCGGACATGCAAGACATTCTACGACCTCGCGATCAAGATCCTGTATCGGCACGTCGTTTGGAAGAACCCCATATCGCTCATTCACTCCCTTGGTTTCCTCCTGCGAGTCCGGGGGCTAGACGAGGAGAGTTTGGTCTTGCCGAGGTCGCTCACGGTTGGGGTGTCCCGAATGTCGTTGAACGGGCAAAGCGCAGTAGTGGAGGAGGATGGAAGGGTTACCCCCCCTCGAAGGGGACGATGGACGCCTGGAAACCAGATGGAACGGAGGGACCTCACTTCGTTCGCGGTCCTCGAAAGTGGGGATACCGCTTATGATTTTAGGATCCCACTGTTCGCCAGCGCCCCGTTGTACGGATCCATGTTGGACCTCACCCAGTTACTCATCAGCCTGCGGGAACTGAAGTTCACCAACACCGTCCTCCCGGATACGATCCACTCTCTCCTCCACCGGTTCCCCAACCTGGGAAAACTTCATTTGGAGATGTGCGTGATACCCCCGACAGTCACGGACGCAGAGGTGGACCATACCGTCTTGCCGATCACGGAACTCACTTTGAGGAGTTTGTACTATGTGACCGACGTGCTCCACCAGCCTGACCAGGAGCTCGTTCATCTGAACCCCACCGAGGTTTTTGGTCTCGCTGCAGCCCAATCGCTCGAAACGCTCCATATCGACACCACCGCACGTATCTTCACGCTGTTCACCCGTCCCGCAGGTCCCCCAGTCCCACCCAGTCTCAAACGGCTCTTCCTCCACCGTCCCAAAGTGACCAAAAACGACTGCAGGTTCGCAGGCCTGGGCCCGGCCGCTCGGCGGGTTCACGAAAATGCGTCGTTGATGCTCAGTATATCACTCTTCCTCACCGGAGCACCGAAGATCGAGAGCATCTCGACCTGCTTCGCGTTTTCCGATGCGAACTTCCAGATGCAGCTCGTCCAGGCGAAATACTTCGATACCAAACACCTTAGAGAGTTCAGTGGACCAATCGCTTCATTCAATTTTCCCCCATTGACTATCGCACGAAACCTGAGGGCGGTTCATTTTCTTGACGACAAGTCGGTGTTCTTGCTGAACGCCCGAAGATTCGCGGACGATTTCGAGCGGTTGGAAGTATTGTCGCTTCAGATCACGACGCCGTGGGACGACGAGGTCGTGCTTGCTGCGTGCTCGGTATTCCCGAACGTCCTGAGGATTAGGATCGGATACACTGGAGCAGGGCCCGACGATGTAGGTGCCGAAGTGCTTGTTCAGCCCGGGGTAGTTATTGATCAACTTGTCTAGAACTTCATTGTGAGCTTGGGTCCTCACGTTTTGGCCGATATGGAGAGGCTACACACGTTCCAACTATTCGAGATAAACGGGAAGCTACCGGTTATTACGGATGATGAGTGGGAGGACGATTGGACGGACGAAGCGATGCTCAAGACGCTGATCTTGCCTTGGAACAAGTACTGCCCGCAGCTGAGGGAGGTACAACTTGTGGATGGGTACTTGTGGAGGAGGGCACACGAGAGGGATGCCTGGGCCCAAAGATTCTTTCCCGCGGAGACGGATGAGGACATTTGGAAACCCTCGGTCTTCTGATCATGATCGAGATACCACACCTTCTCTGTAACACTAGTGCAACTACCTCGATTGTATGACTATACCACCCGTTTCAGGTGTTTCCAGGGTATGAACCGGCCACGGCAGGGATGTCCTCTCGGGGTGGTCCCCCGTTTTGGATACTCGACCGGGAACTGGTCCCGGTGCAGAGATCGGATGGCGAAAGAATCAAAAATGGCTCATGATCCTCGCTTCAAGTTTCATGCGCAACAGCATCGGGAGGTCCGGTACTTCCGTTAACGCTCCGCCGGGGATCGACGATGTTCGTTCGGCTGCTTTTGCGCGGTAGTCGCTACCGCGGCATCACCGGGTCCTCCGTCAAGAGGCCAAGGGATCCGCTGAGAAGGCCATGTGGCGGTTCAAAGTTTTCCCTCCTCGGTCAGGAGCTCACGGGCCCCGACTGAAAAAGAGGCAGGTTGCAACAGGTTGGACGGTCATGGGCAGGTGACAAGCATTCCCGATGCCGCTCTCTCGAATCTTGGGATCAGATACATCAAGGTCGAACCTTGAGCACGATCATCACTCTGGTCTTCCTCATCCCCCTCCACGTGCATCCTGGAGATGGTCGCAACGGAGAACCTCACCGTCTTCGAGGACATGGCCTCTTGGGAAGACCTCCACTCCATAGCGTCCCTTGAGTCCCACGATCACACGATTACACATATGTACGTTTTCCCTCCCCCTTGATCCTGTCCACAGGTACACTGACAGACGTTATCTAGTGATCCTAGAAGCACCCCGCTCGAAATCACTGAAATCGATAAGACGGTCGCTGTCCTCGAAGCCGAGATAGCGCGTCTCAAGCTCAGGCGCTCCAAAATCCTTGCGAACCAAGCCCTCATTTGGCGACTACCCCCAGAAATTCTTGGTCGAGTCTTCGAGATCGGGACTCACGAATGCAATCACCTGCCCCAAACCCTCTCCCTCGTCTCGCGATCGTGGAGAAAGCTTACGTTGGACACTCCCACGTTGTGGACATATATAACCCTCGATCGGACCTTCGGATATGGAATGTTTGACCAGTTTCTCAGGAAAGCCGGGACGTATCTCCAGCGTTCACGGTCGTGCAAGTTCCTCGTGGATGTCGACTGTCGATATGTAGACGGCATCGCTGAGCTATTGGACATAATGCTCCTGCTGGAGCCCCATCTGCACCGATGTTTCTCCTTCCGGGTGTCCTTTGCGGATTGGGAGGAAGGGATGACTCTCGTGCGGGATCACAGCAAGGGCCTTGGACCCTCCCTCGAGCGATTACACATCCGTGTCGATCCAGACGACGACGACGATCCTGTCCCGTTCCCTTTGTTATCCTCCCCATGCCCGCGACTCCAGACTGTGATTTTGGAGCAAGCCCCTCTCAAAACGGTCGGGGAGTCGTTTGCGGACTTCAGTCGGCTGACTACATTGCACATAGTGCGAGACCAGCGTTACTCCTCCCATACGTCAACTCGCATCAGCATATCGCTGACGGATCTCCTCGCCCGATTGGCTGCCCTCCCAATGTTGACAGAGTTGTGCATTCAATCCACGAATATCCAATTGGACGATGAACATATACTCGTCGCGAGCCCCGCTCTGACGGTCATCCCTTCGCTCAAGTACCTGATCTGCAGCCTCATCGATTCCACCACCCTATCGCTCTTCCTCGAATCAACGTTCTTCCCAAACCTTGAACGCCTACGTGTACAAATGTGTAATACGCAAGACGACATCGGCGTTCAATGGCTCCAACACGTCACTTCAATATCTCCGCCGCGCTTACCCTCCGTCCGATATCTCGATCTTCGTGGGTGCAACGTCGACGGGACCGCGCTGTTTCCGTTTGTCAGGGTCCTTCGTCGCCTCCCCGAGCTTACGGCGCTCGCCTTGTCGTCACCTCCGTCCGGATGCATCGGCACCAAGCTGTTCGACGTTCTGACCCTCGGACAGACAGCCGCCGAGAAGGTTACACCGAAGCTTCAAGCCCTCTGTCTTCAAAATTGCAGGGACGTCACCGGACACGAGCTCATCAGACTCGCTCAATCCAGGCTCGGTTCGAATGACGCTGGGACGATCGGGTACCTCAAGTTAGCTCAGTGCTATGCTCTCGATTTGACCGCGCTAGAACAGCTGACGGGTTTAGTGTCTGTTGTGAGGGTGGTGTGACAGAGAAGCTGGGAGGGTTTTTTTCTCTCCTTCCGTTTCATCTTTTTTTTTTTCCTTCTTTCTTTTTTCTCTTGTAGCGTCGTCGGGGTCATCTTTCACCCGAAAGGGGCTTGGGAGAGCGTTTTCCATCACTGTCACAAGCGTATGTAAGAGTACCCAGCCTTACGTGCACATCCCTGGGAAGACAAGCTTTCCGCCGAATGGGGACGCCTGAATCTCTCGCGCCACCCTGTCGCTTTTCCGCCGGGATTTGGTTAGCTCGCGTGATTGCTTCCGACTCCGAATTTGCAAACTCCTTTATGAAGCCTAGGGACAAGGCTCCTCAGGGTTCGCCCCCTCTGCAAAGAATGTTTGCTAATCTCTCAAAGCGCTCCTCGAGTAACCTTACTCGGCACGGTTTACTGCGTATAAAGTAACTCCTCTAGTTGTCCGGTTCGAAGAGATGATTCGGTGAGAAAAGAACACAAACTTTTAGATGACGAGAGAGAAAGCCATCTGCGGGGAAAGTGGAGGGGCAAGGCCGAGCCCGAAAGATAATAAAAAAAGAACATACAGGTATCTCACAGCAAAGAATCCAACTTGCTCAAGACCTCTAAGACTCCAGCGATGAGCTCGAAACCGAGATCTTCTTCGGAATCGGAGGTGGATTCCTTCTTCACTTCCTGCACCAGTCCGATCACGATTTCCCGCCCGGTAACCCCACTACTTCCCCCGCCAACGGCGATCCTGTTCGCCCGTCGGGAAGGTGTCGATCCAGAACCGCCACCGGTCCCCAATGGCCATACAGAAAACTCTGTCATGATTTCGTCACATCTCGAAAAGGCCGCCTCCCGGTCTTCGTAAGTTAGCCTGCCAAACGCGTTGTCCAGCACGCTGGCGGCGTACGATGCGCAAACGAGACAGACCGCCCTCGTCACTCTACACTGAGTCCCCTCCTTGTCGAGCGCCCGCTCGGGGATCGTTGCCGTCGTCGCCGTCAGCAAACTGACAACTCTCTCGACGATTCCCTCTTTTGTCCGTACGTCAGCAACCGGGTGTGTGGCCATGTCGAAGAGGAGGAAGTTTCGTTTTTCCGTTCGCAGGACTCCCTTGTCCACTAACCCTTTGAGCAATCGCTCCCGGACTTGTTTCAGCTGGAATGATATCTTCATGAGATTCCATGTTTCCCCTGACGGAACGCAAAAGGTAACGAGACACAGCACGAATACGGATTAGGAAGGTTGACACCTCGTCACTGCAAGGAATTCGAGACGGGCTTACCGCTCATGAGGTCTATCCAACTGCCAACCGACATTCTCTCGCCGTCGGGCCCCTCCTGGGCCTTCATCATTTTGAGTGCCTCGTCGAGTATGGTTTCGCCCGTATTCCTATCATCCAAGACCTCGACCAAGCGCTCGGATATTGGCAGGCGCCGACGATTGGGGTCCTTTACGAGTGCGATGCGACGGCGTAGCGCCAGTTCCATAAGGATGCACCCTCGGAGGGCATATGATATGTTATCATTCCAGAATGAGAGGTATCCCTAAGAAGGACAAGCGACACGTTAGCTTGGCCCGTAGCCGTCGGACGAGAAGCAGAGTATATGGAAAGCGCTGCGGACAAGTCACCGCACGTCGAAGCTCGGTTCTATGAAGAGAAGAGAAGGGGGTGAAATATGTGGGGCGTACCTGCTTATCCTTCAGACCTAGCAACAAGACCTCCTCCATGATTGTCAGTCTGGGCATTTTGCCACCCTTGCCGTCCTCCTCGGCCATATCCAGATCTCTCGGATCGTACGCAATTCCTCCTCCTCCCCGAAAAGCGGAGCCAGCGTGAGAGTGGGAGAGGGGTTGGGTGTTGATGGTCGGTGAAGCGTTCGTGGAGCCATTTCGCGAGTCCTGGTTTGAATCCGAATCGGTGGGATTTGTGGACGAAGTCGACTGGTTGGCTACCCTCCGACGCGACAGTCCTCCTTGAGAGCTCATGGTATCCAATATGATGCGCAACCGCCGACCCTGTTTTTTTCTTCTTCTCCCGATTCTGGGGTTTGAATTTGAGAGTCTGAATGGGCCAAACGAAAGTTTGTGGCCGTCGTGAGATGCGCTCCTCTAGGTGATTTCGGGGGCGACTGTGATCCAGTGATCGGCATCGAGCGAGGCGCGTCCGAGGCTACCGCTCACCCGCATCCACTCCTGGGCCACCGCGCCCCTCCGACTGACAGCACACCGTCTCTCTGTGGGCTCTTCGTCTACTTCTGCTTGACCCAGGGACCGAGTTTACATCATCGTGACCTTTGGGTCGGGTCGGGTAACCCCATATGGTCCTGCTACCCTAAATGCTCATCCTGGCCTGTTTTCTGGCCTGGTCGCCTCGTGGCCGTCATCTCGTTGGGATGCAAAAATTGCCGGACCCAGTTTCTGAGGCGCGTGCAGCTCGCTACCACTGATTAGCAGGGGAGGGCCATAATCACGGGAATTTAGGGATGATTCAGAGTGTATTGACCCGGGGTTACATAAGAGGGGCCCCGTGATACGCCACGAGTGCTGGGCCTCTACGAGTGGCCCGTCAAGCACCAACGAAGAAGACTAGAATAAGAAGAAAAAAAAAAGAGGCGGCATCTGGCCGGGCTGGATTCGCTACAATCAGCCGCACGTTTTCCCGTATGTTTTACCATGTCCAAGTCTATTGATCACTGCTTGGGTACACAGTTACTGCCGTTGAATTGACAATTTGCGGGTGTTTCAATGGGTGAGCACCTCAACATCCAAACATAAACGATGGGGGGAACCTGATGCTAATTCAGGCTCGGAGGGCCGTAGATTGTCATAGCACGATGTTACCGGATTTTTGCTCTGTAGATCCTATATCCCCCCGCGTAAATGAATCTATGGTCGACTGGGCCGCGTTCCGAATGTTGGGCCGTGTTCATCCTGAATTCAACTCGGGTGGCTTCGCGTCCCTGTCGTGTGGGCCCGAATGGCCTTGAGGGGCTAAAATCTTGCGCAGTTCCTTGACCAACGATTTCGACTAGGTTTTTCCATCACTGAATACAACGCAGCGATGGCCGGATAGATCAGCAGTGACTCGTAGAAGCGGCCTTGGGAACGCTTTTGGCACATGTCATGGATAAGTAAACCCTGATCTCTTCAACAGGCGCCGCCGCGATGGGCGATGCGATGACGTGGTGGGGCTGTTGCTAAGGGGGAACATGTGGGCGATCCTTATGTTGACACCTCGCAACAAGGTTACCTCGGTGCGGAGTGGTGTATGTTTTGGGCAGAGCGTTAGAGGCTAGGCTGTACCCTTGATCTGCGGCACTGGGATGGGAAGATTGTGCAGCGCGCAGGCACTCTCGGCAAACTTTTTCTTGGGGGCTAAGCGGGGTGCAACTAGTGTAGCACCTGTATCGGCCTCTTTGCTCTCACACGGTCGACACTGCACCGATTGAAACACCCTTGGGCCCGTCCCAGCGAACCGTGGGATTACATAACCAGACTCTGATCGCGACCGCTCACTGAATGGTCAGTCGCCCTTCCGCGAACGCAGCACGTCGTGGGGCGCGTTGCAGTGCTGGTCACTGACCGAGACGTCAGCAACAGGCTACAGCATCCTCATCATTCATGTCCGTCCCAACGGGGGCGTCAAACGCCAATGCAACCACTCCGCCGGAGATTGAACAGACGCTGACGATGCTGAGTGGGCACCGGTCCGTGTTGGGATACATGGTGCTGTCTCGCGGGGGGACGGTCAGCATAATCAGACACTCGGGGGTCGTGTTTGAGGGGGATCAAGGCAAGAAGTATGCAGGGGTGATCGAGCGGATCGTGGACAGCGTCCAGACGGGGCTGGAGGAGATCAGCGGGGGACAGAACGAAGGGGTGAGTGGTGTCCTCTGTGCGTCGCGGGCGAAGAGGAGGGCTGAGTGCTTCGGTGCAGGACGAGATACGGTTTCTGAGGATCAGGACGAAGCGACACGAGCTGATGATTTCGCCCAGTACGCGCCCTCCCTCTCTCTCTCTCGCCGCGGATTGGCTGACCGGCTGTCGCAGCGGACAGATACCTATTGGCCGTCCTGCACGACCCGTCCTCTTAGGCACGGCCCCATGGGAAAAAATGGAATAAAATATGAAAATCAAAATGGAAATTCTCATAGAAGGGCGTGACGCAGGTGACCGTGTGACATGAACCCTGGCTTGTTCTCTCGATCGCGAATCGCGATTTGAAAACTCTAAGTCCTCTGGATGCTTGCCAAATCCACCCACTTGAAACACACACCTGTCCGGCTGCGAGCCAATCTTTCTCGATCATGCACCTCCATATATTATAGACCCTCCCCCACCTCTGCTCGCACCGCTCCGTCTGCCTTTCCCTCTCGTACCAATGTCCCTCCCCGCCGCCCTCCCCTATCCGCCTCTCAAGGTCGAGGACTATTGCTCAGAGTTCACCTCCGACCCCCCTCCCGACTTCTCCCCAGACTGCGTCCCAGAGATCGACCATCCCCGTCGCCTCTCCCCCGCCTCTGTCGATCCCGCCCCGCTCTCCCCAGCCCCGCTCCAGTCCTCCCAGGACGAGCCGGACGACTGCTGGAACCTGATCCCGTACAATGTACCTTGGGGAAACAATTATCACAACTACCATTACGGCACCCTCCCCGGTCCCGAGGGTGCTTGCATCTTCTTGCGATCTCCCACCCCCGCAAAAAACCAGCGCACCTCCCAGGCGTGCAAAAAATGCCGTGAGCGCAAGGCAAAGGTTCGTCGCTTTCCCGCTTGGCCGAGTCGGACAACCATTTCACCGTTCTGACGTCCGCATTCAGTGTAGCGGCTCTCGTCCGTCCTGTGAACGCTGTCTCGCTCGTGGACACACTTGCGTATACGTTGACGACCCCAAGCGTGTCAGGCGTACGGTTTCAGGCTCCAGCCTTGGCCGTAGATCCCATCGTGCACAATCCCGTTCGGTTTCTATTTCCGGACGTGCCTCATCCCAGTTTATGCCCGAGGAGTCTCCTTTGGATGATGACCACTGCTCGTCGCCATGTTCACCTGTGATGGGTATGCTACCATTGGACCCGGATTCCGAGACAGATTTCTCCACACCTGTTGAATTCACCCACGAGGATCTCTACGATGGGGTCATTCAACTCACAGAGGCTCCATACATGCTCTCCATCCAATCGGCATCTCTCGACCAATCGGCCAATCCTCCACCCGCCTCCGTCCTCTCCCCCCAGCCCATGCGCTATCCCCACTTGGTGCCTCTCCTGATCCCGGGTGGTGACGACATCCCCGCCCTCGAGTCCTCCTCCTCGTCACCAGCGTCGTCTTCATCTCAGTCCACACCCTTGTTGGGCTATCAGCCGGGCATGTACGACCACGGTTTTGTCACTGGAGAATACGGATACGACCGGTATGCCCTTTCCTTTTGTGGTTATAGTGTCTCGTTTATCCCTGATCACCGCTTGCTGTAGATCCACTCAGTTCCAATCCTACTGCATTCCTCGTTCGATTCAGTATCCTCACTTCGATCAGACTCCCTTAGTGCTCCCGATGGGTTGTACTTTTGATGAGAGCTCACATCAAGTCTACACCGTAGGGGGGAATGGAGAACATCCCCTTACGTCGACTGAAGAGCTCATACATCCGTACAATGAAGAGCTCTTGGTCCGGCCCCAATTCGTTTCTTACTGACAGAAAAGTTTTCTTCTTCCCTCCCCTTCTCCTTCTCATCCACTACATGCTCCTCCCGGTCTATCTTAGCTCCGTGCTCAGGTCTTATTCGGTCCCATTTATATCGGTCCCATCCATGTGCTTTGCATCCTTCCTACTTCCAATCCCAACACATCCAGTCGATTGTTTTCGCGGTTCACACCAGGGAAACTCGTTTTGTATTCCTACCTCTTATCTGTGCTTTCATACCCGTTGTGATACGAGTCCCCAAAGTGTCTGTATTAGTGCTGTCGTCTTTCTATCATAGGTACGGTAAGGTAATCCTAACTTCTGCCATCGGTACCGGTTCGGCATCAGATGCGGGAAACAAGCGCTGTCTCCGACTTCCAACCGTGTTCCACGCACAGACGCGAAGACTGCATCCGACACATCAAAGGTGCAACCGGCTCACAGACCAGCAAGGCGGTACTGTCAATCATATCTTCGCATCTATCAAGACATGATTGACATGCGCCGGGCTCGGGTCTGATAATGGGGGAAGGAGTATCGGGGACTGAGTAATGGATGCTATTGAAGGAAACTACTGTCTAAGGATAGCCAGCGGCCCCATATCGGAGCGACGGAGAGTGATGACGAGTCTGTAGAGCCGGATGTGCGGGCCTGGATGAAGACCGTTGGAGACCGAAATCCAAAGAGGATGGAAGAGAAACCGTGGCATATGACATGACCACGGGTCTTACCAGGATTTCCGTATGGGGTGTAGACCGTGGATCTCCACTTTGTGACCGAGACCTCGGGCGCGGTTATTTCGAATCGGTAGAAGCACCCCCATGTGAGGGGATGTCCAGCGGGGGTGGGGGTTCCCGGAGAGGATTCTCTTCCCGAGCCTGGTCCAGTACTTCGTTCAGACCCTTATCCCTGATCGCTTTCTGGTAAACACGGCAGAGCAGCGGTGAGCGACTGAACCTACACGACGAACCGAGCGCGTGCCACACTCACTTGGACGCATTCCTTGTAACTCTCCCAGACTTTACCGCATTTTTGCTGGTATTCGTCGGCCTTTTGCTTCTGGTATTCCCGAGGATTATTGTCCTTCTCACGTTGTTGATGTGGGGTGAGGGTTGGTTCTAAATACCCTGCAAACCATGCGTTGAAACACGAATCGTATGCGTGCTTCAGGGGGGTACACTCTGATGACAGAGAATGGGCCATGTCGTAGCACGTGGCGGATCGGCCAGGACTGGTGATCCTTCGGCATATAAAAGTCTCCCGGTGTGGCATTTCCAATTCCCACGGGTATCCGCAACCCCCCCAGAGCAGAGGGCGGGCAACTTTGGGTCCCCCAGATCGCTCATCGAATCATAAACCAATGATTAACCGCCGTTGTGGGATTTGCGGGTTGAAACGGTCACGAGGAATCAAACGTCAACCCCGCATGTGCTCCTAGCCTCGCGACTCCCGCAGGTGTCCAGAACAACCGTCCCCAGGGCTGAGGGCTTTGCAATTCTTTCTTCCTTGGCGGACCGCGCCCACCTACACGACAGCGGTCTATATCACACCATCAGATAACGAAGGTACGATCCCACCGCAAGCCCATCAGACTTTCGGCGAGCGGAATCCGAAAAGATAATCGCCACCTTGTGTGTGGCTAGCAAAATGATCCACAAGATCCTGTGCGGCGAAAATCCGAAGCATAATTTGGGCCTATTGCTACCTACCCCCCTTTTGCACGAGTCCCCGCTGCCCTGATTACGTCTCTTCGTTTCTTCTCCTGACCCGGGATCCTAGCCTGGGAGATTTGGAGGGAGGGACCCTGTTGCTTCCGTTTGAGCCCACGCAGTTCACAGGGGACCCATAGGTCATGTCAAAAACCGCTAGTGCATATGTATGGAACTCCGCCGTCAGTGTAGATCTAGTCGCTGTCGATATGACCGTATATCATATTGACACGGACATAGCCGATCGGGAAGTGGCGCTCGCTCCGGGAGGTCGAGACACACGGCCAATCTCCAACGCTGTGGGAGAGCTTGGCACCAACAATGTATTCTTCTGTTCGGCGGATGTACTAGCGTCAGAACGCGTCAGGGTTGAAGGCACCCCGAAAAACCAAATCACGTCTCAAACTCTGTGCTAAGGGGCTGTACTACACTGATTGTACTCCCCGGGCACAACCTTGGATCGAGATCTTCACTGGTGAGCGTTCCGAAGTGCGAGAGCGGATCCGCCGGGTCGGGACTCGCGGGCGTCAAGATCCCCTCGGTCGCTGACTTGTTGAGGGGATCTGACGGGTTGACCGTTTGCCGAGGCAACCTGGTCCGGCACGGGACCGGGCCCGCTTGGCAGTCAGTGACGAGCGTCCGATCGAGAGTGGGAATCACGTACGTTCTGGGCAAACTTACTCTCGTTGAAGGTGTTCCGCCTCCATGGCTCATTCGTCTAGACCGCATACCGCATACGCGGTGTCAAACTCCCTTGCCCAGCCACGCATCGGTATCTTGATTGGCGTTACGCGCAGCCAGACGCATTGAGCGTGCTGAAAACATGCTCTGATATCCTTTTGTCGAGGACGCTAGATCCCCCCAGCGGGACGTCGATGCTCGGACCGCCTTCCCTCGTCCCGCTCTGCTTATCTCGGTTATCAAAGAATCTTCCGACATAACTAATGCCTACCCGGCGGCTTGGGTCGGTGAGCCAGGAACCCTCCTCTCTTGATCTACGGTGTTATTTGGACAAATCTCGCAAGCCCCGCCTCGGTCCTCATGACGAGTAGAACCTCTGGGAGCGTCCTGGAACGTTTGCGAACCAGTCCGCCTTGGGCGTATTACACCAAGATACCCAGCTGCCCCCTGTTGCCTCCCCTCCCCCCGATTGCTCAGGGGTTTCTGTCTGGAACTTCCTGTGACGACCAGGCACGACGTCCAAGTAACGAAGCAGCCGTAGTCTACTCCCCGGCTTTCTCCCAGTTGTGTATTCTACGAGCCAGGCTAGTACTTTAGGGGACACATCGCGGTCCAGACAGACGTCTCCAAGCGATACAGTGATCTGGGAAGATCAACCGACGCATAACTAACCACTTTGACGTCCGAATCCCGAGCCCGCCCTGGACCCTCTGCTCAACAGACAGTTCTGCTGTCAGACGCGAGGCACAGCGCGAGAAGGTGCGTCTGCTGATTACTCTTAATGGATTTACGTCTTGGAAATTATACCTATTCCGGCCGAAGTCACACCGCACACAGTCGGTTCGTGTTTCTTACCTTCCCTCCTCATTAACGTTCGCCAGAGGGTCGAGGTCAACAGGCTCCCCGAGTGGTTCCAAGTGATCCGGCCGAGTAGGGTTGGAGGGAGGTTCGATCGGCTGTTGTACTTCGTTTGCCTTGATTTGCAATTCGGCTCGCTCCTACACCTCGCCGGGCCCTGCGCCATCCCAATCCATCTAGTTCTTCATGCTATCCCTTGGTGGCGTTGGATATACCACCTTACGGCGCTTTTGTTCTTCGGTGGCGATTTATGTCGCACCGTTCTCCATTCAACTTTCTGTTCTGAGTGGTTGCGCATTATCGCCATCAGGAGGGGTCCAGAGGCGGTGGCGCTAAATCTCCCGCGAACAGTTCTTACCTCACGCGATGAGGGCTTCCCAGCTTCATCACCACAACTTGCTTCGATCGGTATGCCGACGCCTTCCCTGACGTCTCGCGTCGCCACAAAGGTCCATCGTGGATCGTAGGCCAAGAACCTCGCGTCCAAGAACCACGGACTCTCAGAGACGGTACTCGCTTGGCTTTCTGTTGGAATCTCCTTCACCGCTAGCGTCTATCTGTTCGCGGTGGCTTGCCTACAAGGCAAAATGCTGATCCAACCGGCCTCATGTCGAAGGCTCAGAAATCGTTGCGAGAGCGTGACTGACTCGTTCAATTCAAACCCTAGGAGCGCACCCTGAGGTTTTACCGAATTCGAGACTCCTGTTAACTATATACAACGAATCCCCCGAAGATAACCCAGAATAGATTTGAGTACAGTCATTCGTCCGCTCAGGTCACATGCGCGCTTGCTTTGGCTGCTATGCCTACGGTGCTCACAGGTGTTTTGATCGTCAGACGCACTAAGTACCGGGCTTGGACTCGAGCTTACACGTACGACCTACCCCACACCAAAACTTTTATCCTCGGCCATCGCTCTATCATTCAGATATTCATGTCTCGTGTAACACCGACACCTAGACGACCGTGTACGGTGTGGGAAAGGCCAGTACTGATGCAACTGATGCAGATGAACTAACACGTCAGTCGCTGTTGGGTCGTTTTATGTATCTATGGTGCTGACACTACTTAACGCCGAATTCTCACAGTACATGAAAGTCCGCCGTCGGTACTGCTGAACTTATTGCACCGACCTTTCCCAGTGGTATGTCCGGTCGGTCGGCAACGTCGGATCTCCGACAGGGGAGCATCACTTGGACTTTGGCGCGTGTCCTGTGCACGCGCGCAGCGTACCCCTTCCGGTGCTGGAACAGAGAGAGTTTCAGGGTACAAAGTGTCAAGAAGATTGCGGACGCTGGGTCGCGTTCATTCCTCTGTATGGCTTGTTCTCCATATGGGGACAGGCAGTTCCACCATTCCCCGCCCGTAGTCCCGGTTGAGCCGAAGAGACATACCCCAGCCGAAACGGACTCGTTCTATTCGAGTGCCTAGGCCCCATTCTTGGACTTGTGTGTGTGTGTGAGCGTCCGAGGCTATTTTTACCCTTGCTGTCTACTTGACGTCGGCGTTCAGTTTCTGATGACTTTTTCATGATCCGCGGTGCAGAACCCTCCAACCCTTGGATTCTTGATTAAGTCCTGGTTGTATCGAGTTGGGTTCTGACTGATTGTACAATGGCAGGTCTGGTGATCGATTCCGCGTCTCGTTCAAGTTGCCGGAGGGGGGGGGGTGAGTATGCGAGAAACTGAAGAAGCGGTCATTGTTCTATCATTGGTTTGTAAATCCATATGTGCTGTTATTTTGGGAGGTGCGTTCCTTGGACGCCGAGGGTCAGCCACATCGTGGCGTATTTCGAGGTGCGAATATGAGGATAAACCCCGTTCGTCATCTAGCGAGGATTCCCCGACCTACACAATGTGGGCTAAGCATAGTCCCGGGAGAGGACCAGCAAAAGGAAGAACTTTGGACATCTGATCTTGTCAAATCTTAATGGGCCAAATCCCCGTAAGGACAAGGGTCGTGGATCTTTGTATTGACTCTATTTGAAGCCGTCGGCTACAACACACAAGTCACTGACGAATGCTTTTGAGCACACTCGAGGCAGCTCAATGCTTCGCGTGTTTATTGTTCCCACCTCGTGGGGTTTATTTGCTCTGGTTGCGAAGGGGGTCACCAGTTCACCTTTCATCTATCGCTTGGAGAGCTGCATGGGCAATAAAACCCGTATGATTGTGTGTGTGTATTTTTTTTGAGCGTGTGTATTATTCAGTTTTGGAAACCTTCTCTGTGACTGACTTGCCGCCCTGACTTGGAGATACAGTGGATGAGGATGCATTGAAACGACGACCAGATGATCAACCTGGCCATTGTATACGCTGTGCGTAAATATCATCGTTGAACGAATCGAAGGCTGTTACGTGTACTGGTACAGTATCAGATACCTAGATAGTACATAATCATCACGGTTTTGCTTTTTTCTTTCGAAACTTTCGACGAGGGGGGGGAAAACAAAACACGACCCTCAGATTCGTCTTCCTACGAATCAGATGGCCGGGACACTTGTCCGGGAGCGGAAACAGGAAAGACGCTCGTAGATGGCTGCTCAAGTGCTCAACCCTTTTTGATTCCGGATGAATGAAAATGCTCGACGCCTCGTGTTGACCCGTCATTTGAATTGGTTCCTCGATACATGGACGGGAGTGCAACAGTCTCTCACGTTCGGCACTAGTAAGAAAAAAAAAACGGTCCCCCTCACCCTGGAGGCAATTGGCTCCGAGGATTGGGACCGCCGTATGTTTTAACTCTCACCCAGCCGTGCGGAACGACTTTGCGGAAGGCGGAGAATGGAAGAGATATGCCACCGATCTGGCCATCCGCTTCGGAGAAAAACTTTGCCACTCATGATCCCTAGACCTGAAGCCTGGGTCCAGCTCGTGTCACCTGTATGGCAACGTCGTGGAGAGCGTGTGCATCAGTGCAATTCCCTGTGCCCCCGCAAACCGCGCCAGAAATATCTCTTGGGGATCAAACGTCAATCACGCAGCATAGCTTCCTAAGGGATAGTCGAGCAAACGTTAGTGCGTGCCACCACTTACTTGTTGGGTTTAACCAGGCTGCAGCCTACCAGTGGTGCGGTGGACTGAGAGGGTATATCCGGCCGCGCGGGACCAACATCATCTGGGACCGGGTGTTTCCCTCTGAAGATTTTTTCCACCCACTCTTCTTTTCGTTTAGACCAGCTGCCCACCAAGGTTTTGCGATCGCCAAGACTAACGCATTTAAACTAGCAGAAAGATCGGGATGGGGGTGGGGGAGGAGAGGAAGCCACTTCCAGTAGGCATGTGGAGTTCTTGCTCAATCTGATGATCGTGGTTGGTCGAAGGGACCCCCGAAGATAGAGATCCAGCTCCAGACAACAAGCCACGCGATGCGCAGAAGGGGACAACAAGGAACCTGCCCGTTTCCGGATCTTCAGTCTTGCATCTGGAGGTCAAACGACCCGGTTTGTGCAGCGATGTGGACAGATAGATAATCGATACAATTACGAGGGTGGTCAGACCCACAGATGTGACGAACGAAGCACGAAAGTGAAAAGAAGTCGGGGAAGGTCAACCGTAAAAGAAATAGGGTTACATATCTAACAATAAATATCACAAGTTAAAGGGTGCCGATTAATACTGGTACAGTCTATGGGAATCCACCATCACGAGGAAACCAACATTAGCGAAAGTGAAAGAAAAGGAATAGCATTCAACCCGCAAACGTTAGAACCGATGCTGCGACCATCGGCGAGATTGGCCCATATTACCGCCAAGAGGATCGCCCATGACGCGCACGACGGGTCACAAAGGTTTCCAACCATCCGACACGCCAACTGGAAGCTTCAGTTCGTCCCGGTCAATCTCCAACTTATCCCTCCGCTCGTTACCGTTGACGCCAACGGTGGTACCTCTGGGTTGTCCATACCCTAACTTTCGCCTTTGGTCCGTCGAGTCATCCTCGTAGCTCAGCACACTCGCACCATCGTTATCCGTGCTCACCGTGTCCGTGGTTCCGATAAGGTTCCTCTCACCCTCGTCTCCCCACACTCCAATAAGATGTGGACGCGCATTCGTGGTATGATCCAAAAACCCCCGTTTGCTCAAACCCGCCTCAACCTTGTACCTTGCGGCGTCGAGTTTCGGCTGCAACGCAGAAAACGTGCGTTGGAGGTTCTTTTTGACTGAGGGTGCAGAATCGATCGACGAGGCTCGACTATGAGTTGAGTTGAGGGAAACGCGGCGAGTGACTTGCTGGAGGGGAAACTCGTTACTAGTGGTAGCCGGAGCGGGCGTGTCCACAGGTGCAGTGTATGTCGAACTCGGGGGGAGTTGAACGCTTTCCGGTCTAATGCGTGGCTGGCGGGTTGGTGGTAGCAGTGGCTTAGGATGTCCCATGGATTTAGACCTAAAAACTTTCGGCGATGTTGGCGACAAAGGGTACGTGGGGAAGACACCTTCCGATGAAGTTTCTAAAATTGATGTATTTACAGGGGGTGGTTTCCGGTCGGGATGCATAGGAGGGGGCGCTATATCTGTGTGTCGCGTCGGGGACGTTGAAATTGGTCGTGGCTCGTCTGTTGTAACAACACCGAGAGTTCTACCCCGTTCTGGGGACCGGGAGAAGGGCGAATTTCCCCGACTTTTTGCGGGAGATAGAGACAATCGAGCATTCGCGACGGATTCGTAAGACATTATTGAGCCAGCAACAGAGGGTGTTGAACGAGAAGGGCTGTGGGCATTCCGCCTCGGGGGTAGGCTTGGCACGCTTCGTTCCGACCTAGTGTCCGATCTGAGGAGGTCTCCAGAAGTAGATGAACTCGAAGAACTCGGAACCAGCCTAGACGGACTGGAGCTCCGGTTACGAATACTGCTACTCTTGAGAACCTGTAGAACTCGTTCCTGATTGAGATTCTCTTCGACCTTCCGTTGTACAACGCCAGCTCTGCTAGCCTCGAGCGACTGCTTCATCAATGGGCTAACGAGGTGGATGGGTTTTGGAGGTTTGAAAGGATTAGTAGAGAGAGGAGTGGACTTGACGGACATCGCCGTGGAAGGGGGAGGTTGGAAAGCAGCAGGTTTCCGGGGCGGCAAAGGAGGACCTTTGGAGGGGAATTCATCCCGACTGGGCAGTCGCCTCTCAGATTTTGACCGAGACAAGAATGGGTTGTAGGGGGAGTAGGGAATGACAGGAGGAGTAGAATCTGAAGCTAAAGGGTTCACGCCAGGGTGTGTTGGCGGCTTGGAATGAACCAAGGGAGGAGGTGGTAGCGGTGGATGATCCGCATCCCGATCTCCGCGGTAGAACGGGTTTTGATCCGAGGCCGATGTCATATATGAAGCACGCCTGCCGTCATAGCGACTTGGAGGAGGTGGTGGGAGTTGCTTAGAGGGAGATTGTGGCCGTGAGGCCGGTTGTGAAAGTGACCGTCCGCTGTCATTCCTCGGATGGGCTGGATGAAATATAGAATCAGTTCAGGCTGAGGTGCTGCGCAACGACGGTCGCCACCGTCGCACCTTGGGTAAACGCGAGCGTCTTGGAGATACCCTTCCCATTTCTTGCATGGGTGACAAGGCGCATGACTGCGAAAAACTGTCCAGCGTTGAAAGTGTCCTGGGCGCTCAAAGTGGGGTAGAAGAGTTTGAGGATCTGAGGAAACAGAGAGTGAAGAAAATTTTCGGAAGGCAAAGAGAGAACATACGGCATCTACATCTGCGAGGGGCATAGAAGAGTATCTGCCTCTGAGCCATGCGCGGACCTCCCTTGCACCTACGGATATGTTTTCGTAGTCATCGGAAGGAGGTTGGTCGTCTGCAATCAAATCGTGGAGGGCCTCGGTGTAGGCAGAGTACTCAAGGTCGTTCAGAGCGGAGACATGGAGCGATAGCTGTCGCATCGGAATTTGGGCGACGAGGGAGAGGGCGGGCGCGTTGGAGAGAAGTGGAATATACGGTACACGATCTGCCGAAGTTCAAGGGAGACGGGATGTCACGCGCTCGTCATCCGGTGGCCGACCGTGTTTCCCGGTGGGTCAGCCAGTGTCCCAATGCATCATAAAAACGGTATATATGAGGGTATCCCTCATGGCAATGTCAAGCTTACCTATTCCGAAAGTTTTCTCATGTTAAACCTGATTCATTCAGAATTTTCGTGTGGCCAGTCAAGTGTGAGAACCCGCAGTGTGGCCAGCGCGGGAGCCAACTCGCGGAAATTAGATAAGCAACGCGTATTACCAAAAAAGGAAGTACGTTTGCTGACTAAGCTACCACTTTTCGGGCCCTCCATCTAGAGTCTCGCAAGCTCGACCAAAAAACGGTATTTTCGTAAAGTGAGAAAGTTGTGCGAAGTGTGGAAAAGGTGGGAAACTGAGTGGAAAGTAAGGGATAAGTACCAAGTCATTCATTGCCGAAAAGTTCCCCAAAGTGACTGGGTGTTGGGGAACTTCAGACTTCAAAATTGGCCCATCCCTGCCTTCAACAAAATACAGATTCCTCTGCCTTCTTTCCGGTTGAAGACACGCGATCACACTTATTATAATTCAGAGTGGTAGAGTTTCTGCATGCACGGACGTCAACGCCGAATGTGGTGAGGCCACTTTGTGCCACTTTGCACCACTTCGCCTGTGGCAGGTCACTTAGCGGGGACTTTGGTAATACTTTCTCGTACCTTTTCGACTTTTTTCACTTTTTCACTTTACAGGAACTTCTGTTTCGCTGATTCAGGTCTGATTATTGAATATTGACCACCGGGGAAGAAGAGGTGGAAGCACCGCCGGCTCGTCCGGTGCCGCTACCAAATAAGGAAACCCACCGGGACTTCACCCTTCCTTCATACGATCGGTGAACTGAACCGACCCAGATCGTTTCGAACTTTTAGAATTGAGTACGCCCATTTGGTCGATTTTCGACCAAAGTATCTTCTACATGTGGAAGATGCGAGGGGAACACGCCATCTTGCCACCGCGATGTTGCGGCCAGCACTCCGCATAACCCGCTCAGCTGTTCGTCTGCTGGCAGATCCAAAACCTCCTCAAAAGGTGACCTTGCAAAACACGCGCTCTCTGCATCAACAACATTCGCTCGTTCACTCCTTTCTCGTTTCGCGGAACCCAACCTCCTCCACTTCGGCTTTTGCTCCCATTTCACGACTCTCGGCCCGAGAAGGCGTTTGGGGGTCTCAGACGCGGTGGTTCGCGTCGACGGGCAGGAGTTCTGCGAGACACCGGTCAGATGACCGCTACCAAGGAGCCGCTCTTAATCGACCCCTTATCGGTACGGCCAGTGGCGATTTACCGAGGAAGGACAGGAAAGCAAATACTTTTTTGCCGTTCCAAGCGTCTAGCTTTGTGGACGCATTCGTAACCACCATTGTTGGCGTTAGCGTAAGTGAGTTATGCAGGTGTGAGGGTGTAGATTCGAGACGAGGCTGAATGGGCTCTGTTACAGTTTCCATTGCCGGAACTGGATACGTGCAGTGGTACAAATGGAGAGTCATCGTCAAGGTACGCTCCACATACGGCCTTCCGGGGATTACACGTACTGAGAGGATACCGTTGAATTCAGATGGAGGATGCTTTCAGCGCCGGATACGACCCTGCCCTTGAACTAGCATTACATTCAGCCAAAATGCGGCACCGAGAGGGACAGGGACAACGAGAGAGGCTGGACCTAGAACCCGAGATCGAGGACTCAGAGCCGTGGACTGAGAACCTCAGACGAAAAGAACAGGATGTCATCGATCTAATTGTGAGGGGGGAGGGAGCGGGTTACTACTACGTGTTGCTTGGTGCAAAGGTAGCGTGGTGTTCGCCCCCTTGTGGGTGAAATATCTCAACACTCATATTAGGGCACGGGGAAAACGACAATGCTTTTCGATGCGATGGCATCCATTCAAGCCGAGGGCGTCGCCATGTGTGATGCGCATCCTGACTTGGAGGTTTTCAGGCTCAGACTGGGAAAGGCTTTGAATTTCGAGTTTAATGAAGACTCGCAGACCTCCTTGTTCCAACGGAGAGACCCTCGAGAATGTCAGTTCGCCTACCACCCATACAGCATTGGAGACTGAGCGAGTTTCACGCGGCAGCTGGCCCCGCCTTGGACATTGAGAGAGGTAAACTTCGATATTATCATGGAAGGTTCTGTCACTCATGTTCGCGTAGCTCTCAATAAGCTTGAGAAAGTGGCTTTGCGTTACAGCGAAAAACGCGGTCGCCCACCTGTATTGATAATTAATAATGTTCATTACTTCAACAACGACAACGAAGGCCGTGACATGCTTTTGCAATTGCAGCAACGAGGGGAGGCCTGGGCTGCCAGCGGTGAGTTGCAACTTTATCGTTCAGGTTTATGTGAATACTGACAATCTTGTCCTGTAGGAATCATGACGATGGTGTTCAGCACGTGAGTACCTCTTAGTGCCGATGATGCGCATCTTGATTTCTTATTACCCATGTAGGAATGAATTCTGGCCATTTTTCATAATGCGTAAGTCGTTGCCTTCACTCATGCAGTTACCTCTTGACGGTGTGATGCAGGCAGAAATGCGAGCAGAATGCATGTGCTCTCCGTCTATGATCTGGACAATACGGAAGCCGTCCAAGCTTCTATAAACATGCGTCGCAGCTCCAATCATCAGAAGGAGTCAGTCGAGACGGTTAAAGAGGCTGTTTCAATCGTCGGCGGCCGCCTGTCATACCTGAGCAGGGTGTCAATGGCGTGGAACATGCTCGAGATGGCAGACCACCTTAAAAT
>Ga0307517_10002423_pt1 | contig 29853 bp, 17 predicted proteins | sample 23_EM_MG_FD_194515 | JGI IMG/M metagenome (GOLD analysis project Ga0307517, IMG submission 194515) | Populus trichocarpa ectomycorrhiza microbial communities from riparian zone in the Pacific Northwest, United States - 23_EM | ecosystem: Host-associated > Plants > Roots > Unclassified | place... | reverse complement strand
ATCGCAAGTCTGTTACCGGGTTCTGTATCTTTTTAGGTGATTCTCTTATTTCTTGGAAGAGCAAGAAACAATCTATTGTTTCTCAATCATCCACCGAAGCAGAATATCGTGCCATGGCATCTACTACAAAATAGATTGTTTGGTTACGTTGGTTACTTGCTGATATGGGAGTTTCCTTTTCTCATCCTACTCCTATGTATTATGACAACCAGAGTTCTATTCAGATTGCTCACAACTCGATTTTTCATAAGCGAACTAAGCACATTGAGATTTATTGTCATCTTACTCGTCATCATCTCAAGCATGGCACCATTGCTTTACCTTTTGTTTCTTTTTCCTTGCAGATTGCAGATTTCTTTACTAAGACGCATTCCATCTCTCATTTTCATTTTCTGGTTGGCAAACTCTCGATGCTTGTAGCTGCCGCATCATGAGTTTGAGGGGAGATGTTAAATAATATTTATGTAGTCTTATTTATTAAAGGTAGAATAGTACTTTCAGTTTAACCTATATATACTTTATTTGTATTTAGGTTAAGACTAAACACTCATAATATACAGATCATTCAGAATTCTAGCCTCCTTTTTTTTGTGTTTGATCTTAATTATTTTAACAACACACATAAGAACCAATGGTTTTTTCTTGATGTCAAATCTACTTTTTTAGGCAATTTGAAAGTGAAAAAATAGCTAAGTGGAACTTCCTTAATTAAATAGAACTCATTGACACTAAGATCGATCATTTTGGTGGCTGAAATGAGTGTCAAGTAATGATTTTCTCTTTCTACTTTTGGAATCCAATGACTTTTTCTCTCCTCTCTCAAAATAGAGGAAAAAAATAAGAAAAATAAGTTTTCGACCAAAATTGACTTTTCTTGAAATTTAAAAAATATGAAATGCCTAACATTTTTAATTCAAAAAGTACAAGGACTATAATGAATATTTTACCAGAATTTTGAAAGCGCCACCCATGTCTTCTATTTCTTTCACTATAGTCCTTTGGCTTTTAACCTTGTCATTTCCTAACAAATTAACTAAAATTGGCCTTCAATTTGATCATATAAGAGAGAAATAAAAAAAAAAGGATGAAAAAAAATTACACTGTGGCAATCCACAATATAATGAGTTTGTATCTATAATATTTTTCCCATGTCTTTTAGTTTATACTAGATCATTGGCTTATGATACGCTGTGGGTCGGAATAATTTTTTTTAAGTGAAAAAAATATATAGGCGTTGCTAATATTTTTTCTAGTAAAAAAAAATAAATCGTGTAGATATTGACCTGATATGATCTGGTCGCTTTGGCAGGCTCAAAAGCCACCTCAATGACTTATAAAAATATAATTTGACTCAAAATAAATATTTAAAATGAGATATTTTTATAAATATTGAAACGATTACATATTGGATCGATTCGGGTCAACTTGGGTTAACCTGACAATCCGCATGTCATGTCACGAGACCATGATAACCCTTAGTAACCAAATTAAAGCAAAATTATAAAATCCAATTTCTAATAAACGTAATGTTAAATGATGAAACTAAGAAATATTCAATTAAAAAAAGATGACTCGTGTCAATTCAGGTTAACCTATCAAACTCGTGACCCGGGTCATGAGACCATGATAACGCAATAGAAAGCAAATTGAAGAAAATTATAAAGCTCAATTTTCAATCAACCTGATGTTTAAAGATGTAATTGAAAAAAAAATTAATCAAAAAAGAACAGAAAAAAACAACTCGAGTCAACCTGAGTTAACCTGCCAAACTCGTGACCTAAGTCATGAGGCAGAAATAACCTCATAGAAAGAAAACTGAAACAAATCATAAAGTCTAATATCAATAAATCCAATATTGAAGGAAATAATTGAAAAAAAAAAGCCAAGTAAAAAAAAAACTAAGTCAACTTAATTATCTTATTAAATCAGTGATTTAAATCATGAGTTTGAGATAATACATAAAAAGTAAATTATAAAAATTATAAAAATTAATAATTATATGTAAATCTAATATGGAAAGATAAAATTTAAATAAAAAAATAGATTGAAAAAAAAAACTATTTAAATAAATAATATTTTTTAAGTAGATATAAAGTTAAATCCCCCTCTTTCATTTTATTTTTTTGTTAAGTTAATCAATAACAATGTAATAAATATATAGGGCCTTGGAAACGACGCGTAACTTATAATAGACTACAGGTCATACAATAGCAGAGAAAGAAAATCATTTCAGAGAGAGAGAGAGAGAGAGAGAGAGGGTGAAATTGCATTTGTATGTTGAAAAGGAAATAGCAAAAACAACAACAGCAAGTGATCAAGAAAGAAAATACATAAAACAGAAAGATAATGCCGGTGAGAGTAGAAGAAACCTCCTCCTCCTCCTCCACCTCCTCTTCCTCCTCCGCACCTTCTCAACTTTCAGGTATTCGTTGCTTCCTTCGTTCGAACCATTAATTCAATTATTCGATTTGATTAGGCTTAGTATCTAATTATAATATAATAATCAATGATGATGATTAATTAACACTGTGAAGGTGAAAATTCATCAGGACACACTTCACCTCCAGTTTGTACTCTTTTGACTGTTGGACAGGTAAGCCTTTTGCTCTCTCTCTCTCTTTTTTAATTTTTTTAATGACAATTAACACTGTGAAGGTGAAAATACCCCCCATTTCTCGCTGTTCATTTTTGTGAATTCATGTGCGTTGTTTAATTTTTTGTTGTTGGGTTGAAACAGGCCTTTTCTGGAACCCAGAATGTTTCTAGTCTTCAGAAGGATGAAGCTTGGAGAGTTAATGTTCGCATTCAAGGATGTGACCTTGATCATGGTTACCTATGTGGTACTATGGAAGCCCTTAATGTTCCTATGGCTGACACTCCAGTACGTTACCATTTCCTTCTATCTTCCTACTTTGAGACCTGCAAAATAAGTATTTTTTTTATAAAAAAAATTTCTTCCATTTTTGGCTAATCAAAGGTTTAATTAGGATTTAACTCATTTGTTAATGTGCGACTATGTTTCCATGCTTCTGTGATCACCTGCAGTCTGAGCTAACAACACGTGCTTTGGATCTCCCTGTGGTATTAACTTTGTAGGGTGTTTCATGTTATTGTAACATATTGGTGTCTTGCTATTTCATTTCTCGCTCTTAATTCTTATGGATCCAATTTGGAATGGATTTGTTCCTGCTAGAGTATCCTTAGGACGGGACTTGAATGCAGTTGGACCTAATCAAAGGGATGCATGGATTCTGTAAAATGCTACCTTTTTTTTATTCTTGCAGGTTTATGGTGGTCTGGTGAATATGCAGAATGTACTTGCAGTTATGTTACTTTGTTTAGCTATGATGTGTGTCAGGTAGTAACTTTTTGGGAAGGAGAAATCGTTGATGGCAAGAATTACACTTTCTTCACTGGCAAATGGGAAGCTTCGTATGTGTCTTAACTCCATCTTTAATGCATGGATCATGTTAGATATGAGTGATTGTGGACAATACTTTCCTTTTTAATTATTTCAAAAAATTTTACAGGTCAGAAGATGATATAAGGCACTGGACTAAGTTTCCGTCTTTCCAACCATTTCTGGTAAGATCCAGAACTTCTTTTGCATATACGCCGGATATCTGCTCTCTGATTGATTTTGTTATTCACAGGAAAAAGTGAAGGTTGATGGTGGCAAGTCTTTGGACTTGATTAACTATCCGTACATATTTATGGTAATGCATGATCAAAACATTTGAGCAGTTGGTGATAGAATCATTATATCAGAATTAGTAACTTGAGATTTTGTGTGGTCTATGTGTCTAGAGATGGAAAGAGCAATACTTTGTCAACGTTGGAACAGACTGTGGGTTGACCATAGCTGGTTTTTACTATGTTTGCTTCTCTTGTACTGATGGTTCCATCAATGGCTTCTACTATGATCCTAACAGCAGGTACTTCTCCCATTTTCCTTGGGCTTGAGATTCTACATAACGTTACTTATTGTTTTCTTTGGATATTAAATGTTATGATGGCAATTTCTATCTATTTTTAGAAATATCATATGCGTTAAACTAGATCAAGCATGTTCCCACCGTATGGTCACTGTTTACTTTTCTGTACTGCAAAACAAACTTATGAATGAAATATGGAAATGAATCATTCTTCATTTATCTTGCAGCCCGTTTCAGAAGCTTGAACTGAAATCCACTAATGAGGGAAGATCAGGTTTCAGTTTTTCATCTTATGAGTTACAGTGAAGTAGAACTGGTGCAACTGAATCAAGGATTAGCACCTGAGAATTTGTTGAATTGAGCAGAGTTTCTTGAACCACATCTCTGAAATCTATAGTGCTCTATCTGTAATAGTAACAATACCTGTCCATGCTGCTAAGAAATGCTCACTATGGACTTTTATCATCTCAAACTGAACAAGTGACTTTGTGTTTGGTCATGGTTGGTTTGTGAGCATTATAAACTGGTTTGGACAGGATCTGTATCTGATCAAGAAAATTTTGTTTTTAAGCATCTGCATCCTGAGAAGGCAGGTCTTGGATGGGATACAATGAACAATCAAAGTTATGTATTTGAAGCAGTCAAATTAGCAGATGATCGATATGCTTTAGCTTCATAAATTTAGCTCAAGGGAAATGGCTTCAGAAACCTCCCAAACAAAATTAGTTTGATATCAAAACAAAGTAATTCTTAAGCGTTATACTGGCATTAGGTCGCACTCTTTGCTGCAGATGACCATGCAACTTCCATGTCCCAATTGTTGGAAACTAAACACGCAAGTATTTGAACATCCCCAAGTGAGTGTTTATTGATTGTTTCACTCTTTATTTGGATTAATTTGTTTTCCTCTTTTTCCTTTTCTTGCCCCTGATAAGGGTGTCATTGTTTTCACATTCCTCTTCATTGAAGAGCCATCAGAACTCAGCCATTCGTCAGAAATTTGAAAACCTAAAAACTTCTGAAGTGGAGAAGAAACCTTGTTTTTGCAGCAAGAGCAAGAGGAGGCACATTTGAGGGCATGTCTCCTGAGTCTGATGTTTGTTGAGTATTGTTAAAAATATTTGAGGGAGACAGAATTCTACTCGCATGAGCAGAGGAATGCAGCATCTGCAAACCATATTGTGCCACATTTAACTCAGAAAAACAAGCCCTTTGAGGATTTGGAATGTCCTGTGAGCAATTTATCTTCCTCCTTCTAAATGCAGCCCACATAAACAACATTTGATTCAATGAATTTTAAAGATGATGTTAAAGAGACCGTGATAAAAAAAAACTATGGATAATAAAATTGGTGTCATTGAGGAAAAAGAAACACTCGGGAGTTGATGGAGTTTTTAAAATGACAATAGATCATTGGTGTAAAATGGGTGTTTAAAAAAAAATTAAAGAAGAATGGTAAAATTAACAATTATAAAGCACGCTCGGTAGCTAAAAGTTACAAGTAATAGCACGGTGTCGATTACAAAAAAAGTTTTTGCTCTGGTTGCAAGGGATGATGCAATAAAATTGATCATTGATTTGGCAACTCAAAATTCATGGCTTATCTTCCAGTTGGATATGAAGTCAGCTTTTCTACATGATCTTCAAGAATAGGTGTTTGTTGATCAACCTCTAGGTTATGTAAAATTTGATAATGAGCATGAGGTATATAATTTGTAAAATGTTTTTTATGAGTTAAAGCTCCAAGAGTTTGGTATAGTCATATAGATACTTATTTATTGAAGGAATGAATGATCTAAAAGATGTCTATATGAGAATATATTTTTTTATTAAAATTAAAGATGGAGGAAAGATGTTATGTTTGGAGAAATTAAAAGGCCTATGATAACTGAATTTGATATGTCAATCTTGGAAAGTTACATTACTTTCATGATTTTGAAGTGGTTCAATAAAATGGTAGAATATTTATTTCTTAAGAGATATGTTTGAGAAATTTTAGTGAAGTTTTGAATGAAGAATTGTAATTCATGAGTACACCAATTAAATTTAGTTTGAAGCTAAATGAGGATCATGGAGGAAAAAAAAAAAGTTGATTACATTCTTTACAAGCAAATTAATGTGAACCTCGTGATCATGTGGTCACGCAACTCATAACAAGATTAACAATGAATCTTGAAAAGTTGAAACAAGTTTGATAGGAGTATGATACAATCAAAACCTATCCCAAGGCACCAGCATCATTGGAATAAAAATCCTCACCTACGAATACCAATTCGCGAACTAAAAGTATAAGAAAGACACCACGAAGCCAGTTAATCTTCGATAAGTCAATTTAGTCCGTTAGAGAATCAAATAATGAAAAAATCTCTCTCACAAAAGTTGAATAAATTCGACAATAATAGTATTATCAAGTCTTTATATTTTGTGCTTACAAAGAGTATTTATATTCTTGGAAAAAAAACCTTAATGCTAATGGATCAGACATGCATTTAGTTTAAATAAAATCCCAAACTAATTAAATTAAGGTTTAAAAATAAAATAAAAAATAGTCTAAATTATTTTTCACCCTTTTTCCACATATGATAGTGAAAAATATTAAGATAAATAATTGTTGAAGAATCCTTGTTGAACACAAGTTTGATGCTTTATAAAATAAGAAATAATTCCTGACTAGTTAATTCTTCTTGTTTGATATGGAATCCTTGTAAAATAAATAAGCTAAAGGTTGTCACATAAGTTCCCAATAGCATTAAAGACTTTTTGTAGTGAATGGAATCCATAACTCTTAAGGAAACAATATATTTCTCGTTTCGTACTTTGCTAGCAGATTCTAGACACAACTTTAAACATGTCATTCTCTCTCTTCCAGATTAATTATCGGGCCTACCATATATCTTTGGAATGGTATAAATGTCTATTTTCCAACCTATTTGAATCGCATCAAAACTCCTCTTGAAGCTTTAGATATGACCTTAAAAATAGACAAAGGTGCAAATTGACAAATTTGAACCATTTTTACCTAAGCCTCTTGACTTAGCTGATTAAACTCCTCTTGGATCCACTTTAATTTAGGCCTATAATAGACCCAATGGACACTCCTAATCGATCTTTTGATGTCATAGCCAGGATTGCATCACAAATTATAGGGAGTTTGATGTATTTGACAACAACAAAGACAAATATAGTGTATTCAGTAAGTATTGTTAGTAGATATATGGAGAATCCAATATACTTTTATCTTTTGATTGTTAAAAGGATACTTTTATACTTGAAAGGTACTGTGGAGTATAGATTGTTCTATAAAAAAGAGAAAAGTCAGATTTGACAAGAGATCAAGATGATAGAAGAAGAACTTATGGGTTTGTTTTTAAGATTAATTCAAGCGTTATTTCATGGTCTTCAAAGAAGCAATCAATTGTCACTTTATTAACCACCTTAATTTATGGTTGTGACTTCATATGCATGTCAAATGATATAGTTGAAGAAAATTCTTAAAGAACTTAATTTCAAGAGATAAGGGCCTATGATAATTTTTTGTGACAATAACTCAACAATTAAACTATCAAAAAATCCAGTTCTACATGGTAGAAGAAATCATATTGATGTGAAGTTTCACTTCTTAAGAGATCTCACAAAGGATGAAACGATTGAGATAATATATTGCAAAAGTGAAGATGAAGTCGTTGATATATTCAACAAGTCTCTAAAATTGGAATTGCTTGTGAAGCTTAGGAGATTACTTGGTGTTTGTATTCAAGAAGACCTTGTTTAGAGAAGAGTTTGTTATTGTGAAACTAAGTGTTAAGAACATCAGTTTAAGGGAGGGATTGTTAAATAAAATCCTACTATATATGGTAATCCTTGATAAAAAAAAAAAAAAGGATTTGTGATATAGACTAGTTAATAAGAATCATTGTTTAATTAGTTAATTGGAATCCTTATTAGATTATGATAGTTAGAGGTATAATCTCCCTATAAATATAAAGGCCAATGTATGCAAGATTTAAAAGTGTTGAATATCAATAAATAAAAAAGGGATGTTAAAATACTTTGTAAGTATAGTGTTTTCAACAATAAGGAGGGATTGTTAGATAAAATCCTAGTGCATGCATGAATCCTTGATGATAGTACTCGTATAAAAATTTCATAACAATTTAACATTCATTATATCACAATAGTAGATCCTTCATGATATTCGTACAGACATTCTATAACAGCTTAGTACTAACTATAACACAATAAAAAACCCTTCATAAGAAATTCACTTCGGGGAATTAACGTTATGCTAGAAGGGGTGGAAGTCACCTACCTGTTCCTCCCGTGGGGTGCCCTTTTTCGGTCGAAGGTCCAATCCCAGTCGCGCCACCTAACTCATGTAACACAGAAAGTGGTGAAAAGACTTATAGAAAAAGACTTAATCTGCCGATATGATCCACCAGAAAAGATATTGACCGATAATGCACAGAACTTCAACGACAAGATGATATTAAAGCTCTGTGCCAAATGGAAAATCAAGCATTCCAATTACTCACTGTACAAGTCGAAGATGAATGGTGCTGTAGAAGCTGCCAACAAGAATTTCAAGAAAATTATTCAGAAAATAGTGATCACTTACAAAGATTGGCACGAGATGTTGTCATTTGCCCTTCACGTATATCGCACTACAGTCAGGACTTCAACAAGAGCTACCCCGTACTCTTTAGCATATAGAATGGAGGCCATGATGCCTTTAGAAGTAGAGATCCCCTCGTTGAGAGTATTGATAAATTCTACACTAGAAGAGGCCGAGTGGGCCAAAGTAAGATATAAACATCTAAACCTGATCAATGAGAAAAGAGTAGTTGTGATTTGTTATCACCAACTTTACCATAAAAGAATGGCTAAGGCATATGACAAGAATGTTTAACCTCGAGAGTTCCAAGAAAGAGATCTAGTGCTAATAAAAATATTGTCTTTACCAGGAGAAGACCGGAGTAAATAAGAGCCAAACTACGAGGGTTCTTATGTAGTGAAGAAGCTTTCTTAGAAAGAGATCTAAGGTTGTTTAGAATGGATGGAGAAGATCTAGCTAGACCTGTGAATTCCGATTTTGTAAAAAAAATATTATGTATGATGTATCTAGTTTTCTTTCCACATCAATATAGTGAAGTTTGGCCATGAATTCTTCATGTAAAGAACCTTTCTTTATAATTTGTACGATCTTACAACATTTGAAATCCTTTTACTAAAAAAAATCTTGAAAGAACTGATTTTGTGCGTGATTGCAAGGAATGAATCATATTATGCTCAAGATAAGGTTCAAGCAATTTTCAATTAAGAGGTGACCAAACCAAATAAACCAAAGATAACTATGATATAAAACCTATCTTTGAATGGCATTTTGAGTTGTATGGATAAATGGCTGGTAGTCACTCTGTGTAATCACCTGCAAGTTCTTTTAGAAAATGAAAAAGTTTATCAATACTAACGATGTGAGTTTGAAATGAGGAAAAGTCATCTTTGTTATCCCTTCACTTTCTAAGAATATATCATCCCCTGTGGTCCTCATTTGAGCCTAAATAAGTTTTTCTTTGGAAAACCTCTGACTAGGATCACACCCCATACTAGGGGTAACAAAACAATATGAGCAAATTGCTAAAATACAAATACATGCATGGATCTATGAAAGTCAAAACCCAATACTAGGGGGCATCATCATAAAAAAGAAAACAAAGAGAAAGAAGAAAAGGGAGAAGTAAAAGAAAGGAAAATAAAATGAAATTATGGTATTATGATACTCAAAGACTAAAGCAAAGATCCTGAAGAGAGACTCTTAATTAAGAAAGAAAGTCTAACTTGCATTACATGCCTTTAAAAGTCTTTTCTAATCAAGCACACACAACTTAGGTTGATAAACAACGATCTTATCATTCACGCGAAGTGATAAATGAGTAGCGACTCACTTTTATTCATACAGAAAAATGTAAATTCTAATATAAGGTAAAACTTTGATTCTATACATATTTTCAAGTAAATACTTGAAACCTTTTTTGAAAAATGAAACAGAGGTCACTTCTAGTAAAATCTTGTCCTAAAGACGACCCACACTTTAAAATCAATAAAACCCTTAAGGGAATTGCTTAAAGAACTGTTTTGATGCATACATTGAAAGATTCAGTTTTCATGAACACAACTAAGTCTTTCAAAGATTTTCTTCTTGAAAAAGATTTATGTGTTGAAAAAAAAACCAAAAAGCCTTTAAAGTGGAAAAGGCAATTAAAGCATTGACAAAAGTATGATAGAAAGCAATGTCAAATCACATATTCAGTGGAGTAAGAAAGGGCCCCACAAGTAACAAAAGTTGGAGACTTCTTCCCAAAAATGAGGTGGGTAAGAAAGGCATCACAAGAAACAGATCCTAGCTCAAGCATACAAATTTGAGCAAATGAACGAGCTCATACCAAAAAGGAGTTCACAGAAAACTAAAGAAAGGGTGAGACCTATGTTTCCAAACAAGGTAATGATGCATTCATTTAACCCCAAAGCATTGCACAAGGTTTTATTTTACATGAAAAATTCTTGAAATCAAACTCACACAAGTTAAAAGATTAACAAAGAAGGAGTTTTTGGAAAGCTCTAGTTAAATAAAAAGACAGACATTTTGGTTCTAGTTAAAGGAAATCGTCAGATTGGGATTTCAGGTTAGCCAAGCTATCAACAGAAATTTCAGTTATGGTTAAAGAAATCGTCAAATTAAGATTTCAGGTTGACTGAGCTGAAGGCATTAATTTTGGTTCTAATTAAAAAAAAATCGCTAAATTGAGATTTCAGGTTGACCGAGCTGAAGACAAAGAACAAGGTTCTGGTTAAAGCAAATAGTCAGAATAGGATTTCAGGTTAATCGAGCTATAGCATGAAATTTTAGTTCTAAGGGAACCATTGAGATACAGAATTTTAAGTCAACCCTACTATTAGGAAGCATTAAGAAATTCAACCCTGTAATCAGAAAGAAAAGTGAGAAGAACCCTACTATGACAAAATTCTCAAGAAAATAAGAAAATACAAACCTTGTCATCAGGAAGAACAAGAAAAACTACCATCAAGAATATGAGTTTTGGGAACCGTTCCATCAAGAATCTCAGTTTTGAATTCTGCAATCAAAATATTTTGGATTCAATCAAAATAGTTAAAGACACCCTCATGAAGTTTTGGTTAAAGTGAATTCCTATATTGGGATTTCAGGTTAATCAAGTTGTAAACAATTGGATTATAGTTCTGGATTGAAGGGGATTGCTACAAAGATAGAATTTCAAGTCAATTGAACTAAAAACTTTAAGAAGATTAGTTTTGAAGGACAGTCATTTGTCTTTACAAACTTACTATGCAAAGCATTTAACAATACTTTGCTCTATAAGTATTGTAAAGACGGAGCATATATTGTTACCCATTTTAGGGCACCACATATATAAGAAAAATACAAAAAAAAATTGAAAAAAATAAAATATTTCAGTGAGAAAAATATACCATAATGCCTAGGAAATTATCGAAGACTAGTTGAGGAAGATCAAAATATACAAGATTCAAAAATTTGATAGTGTATTTTTTATTGATAAAGGCCTTATTGGCAAAGAAAATTCAATTTAAGGAGGAAAAATCAAAATTGAATGGTTAAGGACTTAATTGTAATTTTTCAATATTAATTCAATTTATTGAGGCCTTAATTGCAAGAAACATTGATTTTGAAGTTAATTTAGGATTTTCTTAGAAGAAATTACAGTCTAGGGGTTGAATTGCAATTTTTAAAAGTTAATTTAGTCAAATCATGAGCTTAATTGCATAAATATTGAAGTTTGATGGGCAATTAAGGACTTGATTGAAGAAATTCAAAACCAATAACCAAACCGAAAAAGGCACGTGAATGTAGGGGCTGAAATTCACCAAATCATGGGCCAAATTGAATAAATTGAAAGTTTATTAGTTAATTGAGGGTCAAAATGCATAAATTTATAACTAAGGACTAAAATGAAAATAACAGTCAACTTGGGGGCTGACAATTAAGTTTGGCAATGGTAAAATTACATGAAATTAAAAGTCTAATGGCAATTATGGGTACAATTAAAAGCAATTGGAAGAATAGAAACTCAATTAAAATTTATCAATCCCAAATTAAGGACCTTAAACAACATGTCATTCAAACTTATTGAAAAGAAGGTGAATGACATGTCATTCTTCAGCTTGCATCTCTATTTTGACAGTTTCGGATGATCGAGTTGGCAACTTCAAATGAATGAATGTGGAGCTATTGACCTCCATATTGAGCAAAGTTAGAAATAAATAAAAGGTGTGCACTCTCTCTATCAACTTTGATGGTCTCAGACGACGATGACATCAATATTGCTCTAACGAGACCTTGAAAATGGACAACTCAGTCAGCTCTGACAGTGCAACCATCATGTAAAAACCAATTTGTTTTTCATGTATTCACACATAAAGGCTCCTCAATAGGTTCTTATCAAGGGTTTACAATACTTCCATTAAGATCAAGAAGTTAGAAATAGATTCAAGACCTCCTAAAACCCTAGCAAATCCCTATAAATACCCCCCTCAAGATAATAATTAAAAAAAAAGGCTGAAAAATAAGGGGGAGAAAAACATAAAAAGATAAGATAAGATAAGAAAAAGAAGAGAAATAGAAATAAGAAATGTCCAAAAACCTAAACAAAAGTTTTCTTAAACTTTGCAAGTTTGTGAGAGGCAAAATTTTCCAAAGAAAAGCCAAGAGAGAGTAGTTGTTCTAGGTATGCCATGTTGATTCAAAAGTAAGTCCTTTGTGACCTGCTTTTGTTGTTTTTTTATTTGTTTTGTTTTATATTTATGTTTACAAGCGTAGAAAAAAGATTTGAAATGCTTAACAAGTGATGTTGCATTCCCCTATTTGTTGTTGTGGTTTTTATTTAATGATATTCTTTTAATATCTTTTAATGTTTTTGATATATTACAGTTGTTGTTTAAGTTTATATATATATAATGTTGTTTGAGTTTTTATTTAGCTGAAACCATGTATGTTAAAGCAAGAGTGTTTATCCTGGGTTTGCTAGGTCTATTTAAGCACAAAATGAGTTCAGAAAATCAATTTTAAATCCATGTTGCATGAACATGTAGACTATTTGAGGTTGGTAGTTTTTGGATCGATACCTTATGTTTGATTTTGATGTTTTGATTTTTTTTTTGTTGGTTTTTTGGATTTAAACATGTTTGTGTATGGTATTATAACTTGTTGGAATAAAAATAACATGTTTTAGAAGCTAAAAATGCCTATTTTTAGGGCTTTGCAATGGTTGGGCATGGCTGAGTTTTTTCTAGGTTTATGGGCAATGTTCTTTGTGTTTTTAAGAAGAACATTATCTTAACCCTTTAATTTGGACCAGTTTTGGTCCATTTCGTCGCAAAGAACCCTTCCTTATGCATGATTAACCAATACTCTAGTATTTATTTGCATCAATAACATGATTTTAATGGTTTTTAAGGGTTTCGATTCTAATTGAAACCCATTTCGACAAAATCATGATGTTTAAGAGATAATTAAAGTGAATGGATGTTAGATTATTGATACATGCATGATTTTCAGCATATATGTGCCTTTGTTTTGATAAAAAAAAAAAAAAAAACTAATATGTTTTGGAACTCATGTTGTTAGGTTGATGTTCGGTGTTCTTGGTGTTCTTCATCATTTTTTTTATGTTTAATCCGTTTTGTTCAAGAATTTGTAAGTTTTTATGTATTTTAGGTGTTTAATTTGTTTTATGGCTTTAGTTTTGTTTTTGAATTATTTTTGGCTCAAATCAGGATTCTTGGTTCAGTTTATGGTCAAACAAAAAATTTAAAAACAAGTCAGTTGGGTCAACTCAGTCAGGTTGACCCGATTAGGTCAAATTAGGTCAAATGTTTAAAACCCTATTTGGTTTGCCATATTTTTAATAAAAGGGTTTTTTTTGTTTAAGAATGTGTTTGGCAAACACCCCCTATGCATATTTTTTATAGTTTTATTATAAAGAAAAATGAGTTTTTGAAAACTAAAGGCCTAAAAAATAAAAATAAAAAATATATTTTCTTTTTTCTTCCATGTGGCTAAAAATCCTAAAATTATTTAAGTATTTTTTAAAAAAAATCTAAAATCCTTTACATGTTTTAAAAAAAAATATTGCATAGATTTTACAATAAATTTGTAAAATTCTAAAAGATTTTGACCTGCATTTCAAAAATACCACAAAAAAATTATTTTATTTATTTTAATATGTGGAATTGTGAACTTATACGTAAGAAGTATTACTGGTATTAAATAAAAAAAATCAATTTATTTTATTTTTATGTTGGCATTAGAATGACTAAGTTTTAACCTAATAAGATAAGAATTTTCTTACTGAGAATGACTTTCCTTAAACTCTAGATAGACCAACAGTTAAAAAACACAACATTACTTTAGTTTATATCAGACAAATAAACAATGCAGTTTACCTCAGGTAAGGCGTATTAGGGGTGTTAATATTTTTCCTTTACGCAATTAATCCTTTTACCCGAACTTTGTTAGGGTTTCTAGTTACCAAAATATTAGGTGGTGACTCTCCTTCCCATTTTTCTATTAATAAAGGATAAGAATTTCTTATCTTTTTCACCCACATCATTCCCGACAATCCTGATCCAGGAGGATAAAATGTTTTTTAGAAGTGTGGTTGCGATTGCTTTTTAAAATTTTTTTTACTTGGAAATGCATCAAAATAATTATTTTTTTATTTTTAAAAATTATTTTTGATATCAGCATATTAAAATAATCTAAAAACATCAAAAAAATATTAATTTGAAGCAAAGAAAAAAATAAAAAAATTCTCAAATTTTTTCAAAAGCGTTATTGAAACACAAAAACAAACAACGTTTTACAAAACTTAGTTAAAAAAACATGTAAAAACTGCTTCAAAAAAACAGCGTTTCAAACTTAATTTTTTAGTAGATCCCACAGTATAAAATGCAGTTTGATTTGTTATCAAACACCTTGCTGTGTTTGTTATACCGCAAACATAAAATCAAGTGTAAAACAAACACAGCCTTAGTTGGTGGCTTTAATTTGACAGTTTCAATGGCCCAGCTGCAATGGAAGTAAAGAGCAATCGGCAAAATAGTGGGTTGTAAAAGTGCCATGCAATCGGCCGAGTATTGCTAACCCAAAGACTTGCAAGCTTACCCTTTTGCCCATCTATTTAAGGCTATATGCCCAAAGGCCTATACTTGATCTTCTTGATACTGCGTTTAGGAATGTAGACTACCAGATTCCTTAATTTTTAGAAGATTGTCCCAAATAAGTCAACCTTCCAATCTGCTGCCGAATCCATGGGCAGGCAAGAAACAACCTGGCGAAAGAAAGCGAAAGCTGTAGTAGCGGTGAGCGAAATGGAAGCTATGGAAGAGGCAGCAGTAATCTTTACACGACATTCACATCCACCTCCTTCACATTCAGATGAACTCTAGCGATTGCTTCCAGTTTCAACGAACAGCCTCAATTAGTAAATGAAGGCAGCATTACCCTTACAGAACGAAGATGCTGATGCTCACTGATCAATTGGTGTGTTCAAGGGAAGAGGTGTGGACCAATTTCTAGGGGCAATATTTAAGAAAAGAAAAGAAAACTATAAATCCATTTCACTAGTGACAACACTGAAACACGACACTAAATCCAAAATTTTCACCAGAAAGATATTGAGCTTGTTACAGTACATCCCCAGTATAGCAATCACATATCATTTGCCTTAGTGAAGATTTCAGAGAAGTAATGAGGACTAACCAAAACAGATCCTTAAGATAGATTAGGATCTATTAGCATTCAATCCTCCGAGAAGCCGTTTCCAATACACCATGATCGATACCAACTTGCGTCTTTTCAGTTGCTAAGAAGACCCTCTGGATTTTGACCGCCTTTCTTTCTCATGTTCTAGTTCTAGGCATCACTGTTAACCGGGATGAGGAAATGGATTGTAGAACTAGACTGCCTGCAGGCCATGTAAAACCATGTCACACTGAGTGCAGAATCATCATGAATTCATGTCATATTAGAATACAAAAGTTCACATAACCTATCAAAGAAAAAATGTACCTAGAATAATTCAAATGTGAAGGTTATTATGTCATTCACAACACGTTATTGAAAGACTAATTGCATTACATGACAGGAATATTATCAAATCATGAACACGTAATAGTTCTTTACTCAACGTCCTGCTTGAAGATATTATGCAGAGTTGGATGATTGACTAGGAGCATAATGGAACAAATCAGATCACAAAATACAATAATCCAAAGAACAAGTTTGCCACAAATTCCAACAGATTTGAGGGGGAATATGCACACTTCAACACGAATTAAAAACATGGATAAACCTTTAATTCATACTCATATTTTATACAACAAAGTCACCCTCTATATTCCATTATCACAATCAACGGATTGCTCGGTTAAAGTCAAGTTGGAACTAAGAGGTGATATATAATTACAGACACCATCAGGAGTCAGGTCAGGGCATAACATGAATTAAACAATCCATGAATTTTATTTCAAATTTATCCCAAGGATAGTATAGAGAGTACCTAATATGATCCTTCACTAAGGGCACAAAAAAAAAATTGCTGTGAGAAAATAAATGTAACATAAGTGGAAAATGATAATCAAGTAAAAGAACATACAACAAATACTCCAAAACCTATGGATCACCTTAAAAACCTTGGAAACTGCCTCAGCATTATGTAGAGGTGTTCTGTGGTTCATCAGCATTGACTTCACCACTAGAGGTCCCTTGGACATTTGCAGCCTCTGGTGCAGGACCCAATCCTAATAATAAGGGGGTTTGTTTATTTTCAGTACTGGAATTTTTATTAGCATCAGGTCTAGCAGCCCGAGCTCTGAGGGGAGGTTCAAAATGCTTGCTGGCAACATCAGGAGGAGGTGAATCTTCTCCAGGGAGTACAAGAAGCCCCTTATCATGTAGAGATGATGGTTCATTGTAGCAAGTGTCCCAGAGGGTGTCTACAAGCTGTCTTTCCTCCATAGCTGCCCCAAGCTCATCAGGTGACATCAGGCTGATACCATTAATCCGTTCTTCAAGGAGTTGCTTCAATTTTTCATCATCCTCACCTAATCTACCAGTGTTCCCATCTATTTTGTTTCGAGCAAGTTCAAGAAGGCCACGAAGGGCAGCTTCTCGTACTTCTGCATCTTCACTTGAGGCAAGGTGCAACATTATGCGTGGGAATCCCAGCTGGCTGACTATGCTGCAATCTGAACTATTCTCATGCAGTAGGTAGTGGATCAAGTTCAATGCTTTCCTGAAAATTTAATTTTATAAGAAACTAAAAATGGAGAACTAAATCAAGAATCAATTCAGTCAGTCTTGGAGCTACTGGAAAAATCAAACTCTCATTGTTTCAGTTGAACAACAGATTTTGATTTCTTTAACTGTTTATAATGAATTAGCTCTGCCAAATTCATCAGTGGTCAAACAAAAAGACTATTTGCAGCATAACAAGTACCACTCCAAATACCTTTGAAATCTCACATTCTCAGAACCCAGGGCATCTCTCAGAGCTGCAAAACCATTTCCTAGATGAAAGGCAGCAATACCTGGTTTGTTATGTCGGACTAAAGCTGAAAATCACCAACAATGAATCTCACATTAAGATCCTTCTAAACCAAGGAATGCAGTGGACACAACCAACTTGCAAGCTGTAATAGTCAAGATTGACACATACAAACGAAAACAGTACTTACATGATATTGCACCTAGCGCTTTGGTTCTTACAGTCACATCAGGATCTGAAGTGAAATTAGAAAGCAGAGGCTCAAAACCATTTGCTTCCATAACCATTTGCTGACTCCTAGGGTTGTTCTGGACAATGGTGGTTACAACTTCAGCAGCCTTTGCTCGAACACTAGCATGGGTGTTCTTCAGAAAACCAAGGAGAGGGACCAAACCTCCTATCGAATGAAGATCTGCACATATGCATACATAACAGAATCTGTACTTGTAAGAGAGACAAAATCAACTGATTTATTGCATTTGACAAGTACATATCCAAGGAAAGATGCAATCAAATTTTCATATATAGTAATAACTCCACAGGCATATTCATTCCAATTTGTCAAAAGATATGCAAATCATAAAACATGTCATCATGCAACCCATGCAAGTAGATACTCCACAAATTTCCAACTTAATCAGAACGATCCAAACTGTCACAATTTGCAATAAACAGAAACATAAAAAAGAGCCATAACAGTTTAGAGCTGTCTTGCACAGTGTTACCCACAGTACAAAATATTCCCTGCCAAGTGCCAAGAATATCAACTACTAAGATGTTGATAGAGAAAAATATTGACTACAGGGCTAGGAGAAGAAGGGACATAAAAATATGGACTACAAGAGAAAGGTATCAAGATGCAAGGAGCATCCCGATGCTAACCATACATACTCAGATGAGCAGTTTCGATATGCACAAGACAACAATAAATAAATAAATAACAAAGCCAACCTGTGAAATGAAATAAGATAATAGGTGAGAGACAAGTGGGTAGTTGAGGTTGCCAAGATATACTAAGACAAAACGTACCATTGGCCATGTCAATGGACTCAACATGTTCTTGCAGCTCATCCAACAAATCTGCCAAAGAACAAGTTCATTACATAAGTAATTACAAATCCAAATCATTAAGACCCAACAAAGAGTACCTTCAATATCAGCAGGAGTAACTCCTTGAGATTCCAACACTTGTTCTGGGGTTTGCATCACAAGAGTTATCTCCTTCATTCTCTTTATCACATCAACGCTCTGTGATTGCATAGCTTCCGTAAACCATCTTCTATCCTCCTCACTGTCATTACACAAATTCAATGCATTTTTCAATCTTTTTCTATAAAAAAAAACAACTAATTCTTCTCAACATCAATAAATGATTACCTGAGATTGCGATTTGGAGCAGTCCCATCAGAATGGGCAAGGCTCCACTTGAGCAATCCGTCCCAGTTGGGTCCCTCTTTTGCCATGCCTCTTCCACTTCACTAATACCTACTTCCTTCAAACCCTAAAACTTGTTTGCGCTTTTTAAATTGCGGAAATACAAATAAAGATAAAGGGTATGGAAATAAGCATAAATAGAAGAGAAGAGAGAAGAAAAGAAAAGAAAAGAAGGCGAAGCAGACGAATACTGATTGATTATTTCGGTAACACTCTCCAGGTTTCCAGTCTCGGTCAGATCAGTCCACACAAAAGCAAGGGCTGTGAGCGGTGTACAACAAAATGTCATGGGCCTGTTTGGACGTGGGGTCTTGGATCTAAGGCATCTATTAAAAGTGGGGTTGTAATGTTGCCAGTGTTTTGGGTATTTATTATCTATTTGGAAGTGTAGTTACTGTTATTTTTTAAAGTGTTTTTTATTTTAAAATATATTAAAATAATATCTTTTTATTTTTAAAAAATTATTTTTGAGATCAACATATCAAAACGATCCAAAAAATACAAAAAAAATTAATTTTTAGCGAAAAAATTTTGATTTTTTTGAAAACATGAGTTGAACCATATTTCCAAACGCACACATAGTATAGTATGGGATATGTAGTTAATTATTGGGTTGTTATGTCAAAGCACAGTAATTATTAATTATGAGTTGTTAATTTATGTAAGTAGTGGGCTGTTGGTTAATTGTACTCTTATTTAAGTTGTTATTATGAATGAAAAGGTATCCAGAATTTCATCCAATAAGAGTACTTGGAGGACTTAGCCCCCTCGAAGTGGCTATTTATTTTTTCTCTATTAACAAGTCTCTTACAAGTGGTAATAGAGTCGTTCGGTCCATGGTTGAAGGGCACAATACACATGAAATATCTTTAAAAAAACCTAAATTTAAAAAGAAACAAAAAATAAATAGACCCGAGATAACCTGGGTCATTTTCAAAATCAATGAAAAATCTTATAAAAAGCAAATAAAAAAATAAAGAAGTTGAATCTCCAATTAAATAAATGTTGAAAGATGAAACTAAAAAAACATGAGCTTATTAAAAACAAAAGGCAACCAAGCCCAGATGAATCACTTAAATCTGGGTTAATCTCTAAAACTTGCAACCAATGCTCGTACTCAATTAATAAGCTCAATTCCCTACCAATTTAATGTAGAATGATGAAATCGAAAGAAAAAAATCAATTTAAAAAAATTATCAAAGTGAAAAGGATAGCAATCAAAAGAATAAGGATTAAATTTAATATGAAAAAAACTTAAGAATGATGAAATTATAAAAAAAATAAATTTAAAAAAATTATCTCAAATAAAAAAAAATAATCAAAATAATAGGGGAAAATTTTTAAAAATAAAAACCTATAAGGGGAATGAAATTGAAAGGGAATTGAAATTTGATAAATTATTCCAAATAAGACAAATAGTAATCAAAAAAACTGAGACCACATACAAAGAAATAACAAATTAAAGGGCTAATTTGAAATTTTAAAGGGATTGATCTAAAAATTAAAGAGGAGAGAGGGAAAAAAACCACAGACACTAAACCAGATTATTGTAAACCACACAAACTGCCTCATAACTAAAGAGATGCTGAGATTATTCAAACATGGCTATGAAAGGTGGTGTTTAGTCAACAAACAAACCAGTAGGTATTGCCCACTTGTTGACATGTGTAACGTATGCGTCAACCATTTTTTTTTAATATTATTAAACTATAAATTTTCTCTCTTGATGAGAATGCAAAATATCATATTTTTCTCCCTTAATGTTTAGTCTTTTATAATTATTTGGTGCCTAAATTTATTCATTATTCTTATATTTTGATTGAAGATGTAAATGGAGGCGTTAAAGGCAAAACGATGCAAATTGGTTAATTTTGGATAGTTTCGACATTGCTTTGTAATCTGAGCATAATTCTCTCATCCAAGCTCCGATTGAATGGTTCAAGATGATATGGAACACTAAGCAAAAGCTCTATAACTTTCATGTGTTGAGTTTTGAGAGATATTGGCTGCATTAAGGTCGAAATGGGGCATAAAGTTGTTGTACTTGTACTACCAACATGTTGAAACGTTCTTTGGCTTGTAAATCTAATACATAGACCTAATATAATTTATTTTTAAAAGCTTTCAGATTTGATGCATGAATTTTAGCTGAAAACATCATTTCCTTAAAGATATATTAAGACTCAACTTTATTGTTTAATATTTTTCTTAATTATTCAAATTTGATTGTTATTATTTGAGGATAATATTTAGAATATTTTAGGAGATTCAAGGGGCTTCTAATATAGGGATGAACTTTAAAAGGAAAAAAAAAACAACAGACTAGGGATCTCATTCTTCCCTCTTCCTTAACAACTGTTTCAAGTTTTCATCATGGTCTTGCATGCCTGAATTTTTATAATTGGTTGGAGGCATACTAGTGTATTATTCGTTGTAATCTGCTGCTAGATTAGATATCAAATCCATAATTGTTTGATCCCTCTAAGTTGTGAAGCAACTAAAATTTAATGATTTGTTGTGTCAGAAATTATTAAATTTTAAGAAGGATAATTGACTAAATTAAATGCAATTGCTTGTGCTTATGCTTTTTATTTTTATTGATCTCTCTAATTGTTAAGGCATGCTTGTCTTGAGTTGCTTAGTAGCCAGGATTAATCGAATCGCTTGTTTCTAATTAACTACAATGGTGAAAATAATTCCAATGATGAAAATTCAAAGTGTGAATTGATATATACTTGCATTGATGATCAATTGTAAAACTTTTGATGGTGGATATTGACTTTATGAAAACCCGATAAATTATAATTTGAACAAAATAAATAAAATATTAAATAGAGTAAATAAAGGATTTATGGGATACAATAGAATAAAAGAGAAGGTGTTATAGTGTAAATTAAGTAAAAAGAAGAATTGACGAACAAAAATAGAAATACAAAGTAATGAGGGTCAATGTGTAAATATATAAAAATTTAGACTATAAATGCTCCATTTCTTCTCTCTTGGCCGATGGTTTGAAACAAAAGGAAGGGGAGGATTTGTGTGATTCTTTTGTACTTAAATTCTTGTTGATTTCACTAATAAAAGTGTGTAATCAGAGTGATTAACTTAGTTAAACATCAAGAAGGGTGATTTTAATGTGGTGAGTGTTTTGGAAGAAGAAATTCAAGCTAGGGTTTGAAGAGGTAGGAGAAGAAAACTTGATTTTTTCTTGCATTCTTTCCTTGAATCATTATCAAAGTAAGCTAAATAACATGCTCCAAGTGATTAATTCTTTTAATTTTATGTTCGATGAAGGATTATATAGAATTGTGATTATGTGAAAATATGAGTTTATGATATAAATTATGGGAATAATGCAAATTATGATTGAACCATGTTAGAAAGCATGAATTATAATTGAGTATGTGTTTAATTTTGAATAAAAGAAACAAAATTCCTTTCCCCTTTTTTATTAGAATTGTCAGCCAAAGAAAAAAAAAGGCGATTTAAGGTTTTAATGCAATTATTTGGAGAATGTAGGAAAATATAGGTTTGTGAGTGTTATTATATGAAATGAGTAAGAATTTTCAAAGAGAAAAGAAAAATCATAACTTTCTTCTTTAGGTGAATTTTGGCTAGAAGAAGAAGAAAATTAGGAAAATTGAGTTTTGATAAAATTATTAAGAAATCTTGCCAAATTATAAATAATTGATGTTGATAGGTTAATTGAATAATGATTTTTGTAAAAATAATTAAAAATAGGATTTTATCCTCCTCGAATTAAAAATTTAATCAAACTTAATTACAGGTGTTGGGTTTAATTAAGAAATATGTAATTGGTATTAGAATTGTACTGGTTCAAATGAATGAACAATGACATAGTAAATTGTGTTGGTTCAGAGAAGACCGCAGGACCTAATCAGCAACAAGGAATCTCTTTGCGCGCATAGACACGAGGTAAGTGTTTGACACCTTAAATTAACTAAATAGCTTCTTTTTTTAATGATTGTAGAAGGATTTTTTTGTAGATTATAATTTAGTATAAGTTTTTTTAAGAGAGAGAGAGAGAGAGAATTTAATGTCCTATTGAATGGGCGAGTTCAGAAAATTATTTCCTGGTTATTGAAAATAATATCCTATTGAATGGGCAAGTTGAGAAGATTATTTCTTGGATGAAAGGACTAATGAACAAATGAGCAAGTTAAAAGAATTAATTTCTAGGTTAATGGGATAAATACTTGGCATAATAGATAAATTGTAAAATATGTGGGTTGTTAGATACACTCTTCATATTTTCATGAATTTATTTTTATCTGAAAGTCGTATTAAGAATTTATGAAATTATTAAATTACTAAAGATAAGATAATTCATTTAATGACACGAGAATTACTTTAATATACACGAATAGTTAGTCCTTAATCAATTATTTATCAAAATATGCAATTTTAATCATGTTTAACTATTCGTGTATATTTAAGCACATCACACCTTCAGACCGGAAAGTAGATGCGTGGATAGATAATTTTGTTAAGAAATTGATGTAAGTGGAAGAACTATTATTTTGTTGTAATTTACTATTGTGTTTAAGAATTGTAATGTTTAACTTAATTATTTATGTATGATGTAATTTATGATGTTGCTATTATTAAATTGAATTATGGTTGGTTATATACATATTTTAAGCACAATTACCTTCAAGAGAAATCGATATATGTTATGAATTAATTAGTTTTAAATAATTGTTCTATAGAAAATAGAAATGAGATAATGATATTATGGTTGAGTTTTAAAAGTCCAAATGATAGGACAAAAATTATGATTAATGTTTATAAGTTGAGAAATATTGAGTTGATAACTTGATATCGAAAGAATATAAAGAAAACTCTGCTAAAATTTTAATAATATATATATATATATATATATATGTGTGTGTGTGTGTGTGTGTGTGTGTGTGAGATATTGGTAACTACGAATATATTTCATATAATTTGAGTTTATATAATTGGGGTAGTTACAGACTTAGACCAAAGTTTGTTCTTCTGGTTAATTTCGATCTTTTAATTAGAATTGTTCTCTAGTTGTTTTTCTTATAATTATTTTTGTTATACTCGTAACCCCCTTCATCCTTGTTCACTTAGCAACACTAGACTAGATATTCTTCGTGAGAACGATCCTTACTTATACCACTACATGTATTTTTAAGAGTTTAGGTTTTATATTTGAATGCCTACAACAACACACCAAATCTTTTAAAAACAATCATTAGTTTTTTATAGTTATGGTTTCGACATAATTCTAATTTTTTTGGAACTAGGCCTTGATTTTATAGTGTTTTAATGGTAAACGACATTCCAAGCAAGATTAGTTGCCATTAGGCCATTAGCCCCACCTTCTCGAGGCCAAATTCCATTGTTTTCTAGGGTTTTTAGGCATTTTTGTGTTTTTGCATAGAATTTTTATTTATTTTCATCACTCTAGATTTTTTTCTTGATTTGTTTTTCATGGTTTATTAAAGTTTCCTTGATTGTTTATGATTGTAACTCAATCTTTTAATTAAGGAGATTTGTTGTGTGATCTAAAAATAGAGAGAACCTTGCACAAGTTAAGGAGGGAAGCTTGAAGAAATCCTGGAGAAAATGATCTAGCTTTTGATTCCCTTTTTGCTAGGGATTTTGATCTAGAAGGAAAGGAAGTCATGTTTGAAATTGACCTTTGAAAGTGCTTGTCGCCTCTTATTTGAATCAACAACCCTCATGCATAATATTTCTTACTTTAGATGCTGATAATAGAGGAGCTTTGGTGGATAAAACTCTTGAGGCCACAAGAACTTAAGATCAAGATAATTCAACAGAAAATAAAGTGGAAAAACCACAAAACTCAAGGATCAATAACTTTCTGTCGAATGATAAAATTAAAAAAATATATTAAAAAAAACCAAGTCAACCAAGGTTAACTCGACTAACTCATGACTTGGGATATGAGATCAGGATATCCCCATAGAAAGGCAAACAAAAAACAATCATGAAACTTAAGGCCCAATAACCTAATATTGAATGACTAACTCATGACTTGGGATATGAGATCAGGATATCCTCATAGAAAGACAAACAAAAAACAATCATAAAACTTAAGGCCCAATAACCTAATATTAAATGATAAAATTAAAAAAAAATCAATTTAAAAAAGAGAGACATAAGTTAAATCAAGCTACTCTTCAAAATTAATAACCTTAGATCATAAAATAAAGATTACTCGGTAAATAAGAAAAAATCACAAAGCAAAATTCATAATCATCAACAATTAAAAAAAATATATCAATCAAAATAATAAGAACCAAATTTAGTACAAAAACTAAATGAAAGAAAATAATTAGGGACTAAATTGAAAATAAAATAAATCAAGAAAAGGATAAAAAACAACAATCAAAAGAATGAGAACCAAATTAGATATAAAAATTAAATGAAATAAAATATCGAGGGATAAAATTAAGAAAATAATCAAGAAAATAATTTTAAAAAATAGCTATAAAAAAATGATTATGAAATTAGATACAAAAATTAAATGAAATAAAATACGTAAGAACAAAATTGAAAAAAAAAAACCAACTTAAAAAAAATATTGGAAGTAAAACAAAAATAATTAAAAAATAAAGACCAAAATTAATGCAAATATAAACTGCTGGATACATTTAATTTTTAAAAAAATTGGGCAAAAAGAGAAAAAAAACAAAAACAAAAATAAAAAACAAAAACCTCCACCATGCAAAAGCTCCTAATCATCTTGAAGAAAATATCACGAATTTGAACGCCATCAAAGAAGGTGGCATTTGAGAGATATCATAAGCGCCACTCGAAGAGCGTCGTATTCACATTATTTATAACTAAAAAGCCATGATAAAATTATAAAAAAATCCCTAGATATCTTTTTTATTTTTTTGGCTTTTAAAAATAATAATCATTTTAGTGTGCGGGCAAAACATTAAAAAATTGAATAACCCCGGGACCCTAGTTTTGAGTCTTGTTGCAGTGTTCTGATACCTTTGTTAATATTATTATATCGAAAGTTGTCTTCGAACATCGCATGTAACCTGTCCACGGGTAACTTCAAGTTTAATGTTACATCGTCATCATCAAATTTGAATCATAGGCAGCCAGTGACTCAATATGGAATCAGCATGCATTCACAAATCCACTAAATCCCCAATACTAGTTCTACAAAACCAAGATGCATCTAAAAGACATGTCACATGAAATCACCCTCACAAATTTTCACCAGCAGCAGATATGGTAAAACCAAATTACTTCAATGAAGGTGGCACGCTATACAGCCATCAATCCACGAGAGTTTTCATAAGAAAAATCCAGAGGAACTTTAAGTACATAGCAGAAGAAACATTGACGAAAGTTATTTCCTATTCAAAAAGACATTCAACCAAATTCATGAGTCAAAATTTTAAGTATTATCCTATTTGCTGCACTTGTAAAACTCTTGAGTCTTGAAAAATAACAAAACAAAACTCATCAACAGCTCTTCAGGCCTCTGTGATGGGGAAATCAAAAACCACATCTTTCCCTGTAAGCTTCCTGTAAACTCCAGCAAATGACTCCAGCTTGTACTCGGTGTTATTGCGCTCCTTGGGATCCAAGAAGATCTGACAAACAAACAAAAAAATAGAGATTTACTGAGAAGGGCAAAGATTATGGTGATAGAGAATACAATTCCAACTATAATTTTCTGTTCCTTTGTCTTAAAGTGTGAAAGCTACCTTGCTAATTTTGGATCCATCAATCCTGTATCTGGTGCGCTTTCCAACAATCTCAGCAGGATAAACTAAATCCTCAAGCATGGCTTCATGCACAGCAGTTAGGGTGCGGGAGCGGGGGCGCTGAACAGCAGAGCCTTTCTTGGGTGGACGCACAATCCTTCGGGTAGCAAGCAGAACAACATCCTGCCAAAATATCAGAGGAATTGAAACATGAATCAGAATTCAGATTCAAACAAGTATTGAATTGAAGCTGGGATTGACATAGTATATTAACCACGACTAGGAACTACAAATGCTAAGCACCTCCTTCTATGGACTTGAACCTTCAGCCTTGAGGTTGCAAGCTCTAAGCTTCATATTCCCCCTCCTCTATTACACATGTAGAAAACTAAGAATCTGAAATAACATTACCTTCCCACTAAACTTTTTCTCCAGCTCTCTAACAAGACGAAGATGAATCTTGCGATAAGCCTTCCTTAGTCTATAAGGAACATAAATGACAATAGCTTTGCGATTACCAGCAACATCTATTTGACTGCAAAATTTGCAAAGTTTAAATTTAGCAAATAGACCTGGCACCAGAGGAAAAGCAGAAAATTGAGAGAAGAGAATGGAAAAGTTTCTTGTAGAACACACATAAAATTATGTACATACACTGCAGAATTTATGAAGAGATCCTTTAGATCAGTTTTCAGTTCCGAGCTGGTATTTTCCAAATCAAATAATGCCTGCAGAGAAGAAAGCATTTAGATTTCAACATATTTAATTCGTTTAAACCATGAATCCAAAGAAACCAGATTGAATAGTAAAGAACTAACTTGGGCAACAGTCTCCTCAAACTCAGTGGGTTCTGCATCCTTGTCTTTCTGGATCTTCTTCTTTGTGGTGAACATCTTCACAGATCTGGTTAGCAACAGCACGAGACTAGATTCAATGACTGAGCTGTAATTATCAATCTAATTTCATCAGAATGAATAGCTGGACATCCATTATGAGTTGTCATCCTAATGAACACCTAATTTCCGTTGACTCTTTCTCTACTTGTTCAGAAATAAACTAAGAGTTAGAGAACAAAACATTCATGGATAATGAATACCAACAGGTAGTCTAATGTCAAAAGGCAGACCAAACTTCAGACCTTAATACATACTGCATTAGCCTATTACTGCAACCAATGTTGGTTTATATGTCATCACGCTTAAAAAAACAAATGGTAACTACCAAAGGAGAAATTAAAATAATCTACGTTAACCCACATGATGCAGCAGAAATAATGTTATAGGTGTTTCTATCACAAAATTTAAACAACTACAGGCGGCCTAGCAAATAATTATGCCTTAAAATACAACAATTCAACACCTAAAATCAATCCACACAAGTCCTTTTCCACTAAAAATATTTCCTTTTCCATAATCTTAACACTAAAAAAATCCGTTTTCAATTCTCCGCTGTATCGTCTTTGTTCCATTTACTAACAAACCAATCAGATTGAATCATAAAAACATCAATTGTAAGAATTGACAAACGGAAACAAGATAAATGCATATCTATTATACAGTTGCTGAACTGTACAGCACACAAAACAGCTGCCTCGATCTTTCAAAGGAGTGCAACGTGAACCAATAAAAACCCATTTGCTTTGGAGACAAGATACACTATCATTAGAAAACAGACGACAAGATTCAAGCTTCTAAGAGAACCCAGTTGACAAACAAGAAAAATAGAACAGCCCATTCGATATTAGAAGCTAAAAGAATCACAACAAGCAATTATATAGCTGGTTCAATCTGCTTGGCATTGATGAAAAGGAATTTACAGAAAATCCATTTTAGTTTCTGAGACTTACCAGGCAAGCAGCGGTCAGGAAACTGCTGATATGGTTGCTGTCGATGCTACTGCTTTTTAAGGCAGAGAGATCGAAGTGTGGCTCAGAGCAGGTTTAATAGTATGGAGGGAGACTAAGGGATACACTTGCCCTATTTTGAACGGCTAGGATTTATTTAAGGAATTCGACACGATCCGTTGATATTATTGATATTTTTATTCATGTTGAATAATAGATAATTTTTATAATGTATTATGTTATATATTCTTTTTTTCTTCCTTCCAATAAAGAAAAACCACAATTAAAAACTTAATTTCAACCGGAGGTACATAACTGCCTCACAAATCAAATAAAATATATGTATCCAATATTATGATATTTAAGAAAAGTATATTGTTTTAGGCGATGCCAAATAAAAAATAAGTAAATGAAAAAAAGAAACTAAATAAACTAGAATGTAAAGAAAAGCTAGTAAATAAAGCAATAAAATAAAAATAATAATAATAAATAAATTGCAAGAAAGCTATAAGGAAATTATATATATGGGGTTGACCATCTTTCTTAGTAACTCAATGCCTATTTATATTGGTACAATGTTTCATGTAAACACTTAAATTAATTTTTACACATATTATTTATGTCAAATAAAAAAATTACATGATGAATCATGATACATATTAAATTTTAATTTATTATATGTCATTTTTTCTAGTAATTACATGAATCGTAACTTATTTTGTAAATATTAATTTATTTTATTGAGGACTTTTACTATAAATAGAACTGAATCTTCTAATTGATTAAACAAACTTGTGTTGTTGCAGGTAATTATTTTTTTTTTATCTTCCCTCATCAATTTAGACTCTTATTGGACTTTGTTGATTTCATTGTTAATAACTACTTTTAGCCTTTCTTTTTCTTGTTTGATAGTGAATAATTATATTTTTATATAGTTGATACATGGATGCTTATTTTAATATAGGCAATTACTTAACATTTTCAAACTTTTTAGGACTTGAAAATTTTTAATGTTTGTATTGGTTGATTATCTAGGGACTTAAAAACAAAATAAAGTTATAAGACAAGTGGTTGCATAGTTTTTAAAAAAGACTAATCACACTAGTTTCAAAGAAACATATAAAAAGTTGGTTATGTTTAAGTCAAAATAAAAATCATAAAAAAAAAATCTTTTTTTCTAAGAACAATTACCCTATATGTTTCTACCCCTAGGTTCATTTCTTACAAATTATTATTTGTATGATTATTTTCTAAGTTATGAGTTTATTGTAAATTCGGAATTAATTTAAGAAAATTAA
>Ga0307517_10002422_pt1 | contig 29854 bp, 19 predicted proteins | sample 23_EM_MG_FD_194515 | JGI IMG/M metagenome (GOLD analysis project Ga0307517, IMG submission 194515) | Populus trichocarpa ectomycorrhiza microbial communities from riparian zone in the Pacific Northwest, United States - 23_EM | ecosystem: Host-associated > Plants > Roots > Unclassified | place... | reverse complement strand
CGAATGAATGGTTCCCTTTCTTCTTGATGAATTAGAAGGTCTATCATATATCAATAGAAAGATATGGATATCTATTTTTCAATAGATAAAAATATTCTAAATAAATATGGAAAAATAATAAAAAAGTATTAATCTAAATAGAAAAAAAATCCTGAATCAATTAGGAAAATAATGCAATTCTCACACAGTAACTTCCAGACCTTATTTCAAGACTTTTTAATGTCTGATTGACCTAAAATCTTAAACGTATATAAAACAGGATATCCAAAATACTTCTGGTAAAATATCAGCCCAATCTAATTATCATATTAAAAATTATATTTGTTAGCATAAAAATATAGAATAGAAAAAAAAATAGTCTAAAACTAACTTCAACCTTCTAAATAAACATGAAAATCTTTGAAATAGTTCATGCTCTTTAGTCTTCTTATAGAATATGAAAACTCCTAAAATATTATGCTCAAATATTCTTATAATATTATGATTAGTTGTTCAAACAAGATTATCGTTACGATATCAACTCTAAGCCCATATTATAAAAGGATGAGGCTATTGTTACTCTTGGATTAAGTTAATTATAAGCTGATTCATATGTATTATAGCTTCCCTATCTTAAACAAACTTATTAAATGTCTTACTTAACTTCTTGCCCTTTTGCTTATGATTTATCCAATTGGTATCTCTAGTAGATATTTTGTGTTGGTAGGCTGGCATACATCAGAGTTGGTAAATCGTGTATTTAAAATTACTAAATATTTTTTCTGGGCATAATGATGGGACAGTCGGTAAATCGTCACCGATACGATAGTGTTTAAAATTACAAAATATTTTTGCTGGGCATTGTGATGGGAAGAAACGACGTCGTTTCTCTGACCGAAAAAAAGAATGAACTGAAACCCCTGGTGGGTCTGTCTCAACTCCTCTCCGGGGGGCTGCCTTTATTCCTTCCGTTTTTCTTTCTTTCTGGGAAAACAAAATCACTGTCTTGACAGCTTGCTTGCTTGCTTCAGGCAGGCAGGCAGAGAGGGGGAGAGAGAGTTTTCTTGGCTGCTTACTGATTCGATTAGTAGATTAGATTCAAACACGCATCAAGGAGCAAGGTAAAGACAGTTTTTTTGCTTCAATATCTCCTTTTTATCTACTATATAAAGAAAGTAACCATTTTTTTTCTGTGTTGTTTAAGCAGCAGGCATGAGCCGTTCTCAAGGGTCCTCTTCATCCCTCAAGAGGAAGCGGCCAGGGTTGAGTTCTCCGTCTCAGTCACTCACCGATCACGAGCGCAAACTCTATGACGTGATCCGAAGCAAAAAGGATATGGGAATCTGGACTAGAGACATGAAGAAAGAAACCAACCTCCCTGACAACGTGGTCAACAAATCTCTCAAGGCCCTGCACGCCAAGAACTTGATCAAGGAGGTGGTCAACATCCAGAACAAAGGGAGGAAGCATTACATGGCTACAGAGTTCCAGCCCTCCAAAGAACTCACTGGAGGGTCCTGGTATGTTGCAGGGAGCCTTGATACGGACTTCATTAGGTCGTTGAGGATGTTTTGTGTGAAATACATAGCTGAGGAGAAGGTTGCTACGGTGGAGAAGGTGACGGAGCTGATCAGAGGGAATGGAGCCTTCGTTGTTGAGGTCACAAAACAGCAGGTTGAAGAGATTGTTAGGGCTTTGGTTTTGGATGATGAGGTTATGGAAGTGCAGAGTAATGGGATGGGGGAGTTTGGTTCTGTTCCGGTTGGGAATGTTTGCTATAAATGCGCCGGCAAGGGCCATGGCGGCGGCGTGAAAGCAATAATTGGGGCAATGGCTTCCATTCCTTGCGGAGTATGTCCAAGGATAAGTCTTTGCACACCTGATGGTGTTATCTCTCCAAGGACTTGTGTCTACTACACCAAGTGGCTGGATTTTTAATCATATGATGGTGTTTTTGCTGGACATATTTCTCTCTTGGCCTTGCATTTTAGATTATCCTCAACTTCACATTCTAATGTACACTATTAATATGTGTATATATTACCAAATTCACTGGGTCTTACAGAGTCCAATTTCTTCAAAATCTCAAGAACTTTAAAATAATTTATCCTTTATATAGGAAGAAGTACGGATTTATATCAACAAGAAGAGATCTAACCACTATTTCTTAAAAAGAACAACTTTGTGCACCTAGAGACGGATGTTTTGCCTCTCGATTTTGATCATCTCTAAGAAACTTCAGACCATGCAGTGATTGCTCGAGCAACTTCGTGCTTCAATTCCAGCATTTCTCTCCAACCAGTATAAATAATTAACTTGGAACAGTGACTGAGCATGTCATGTTGTGAAGAACTTCTTTAAGCAATACCTGATTGCTGCAAGTAATTCAAATACAACACAGAATAACTATTAGTAAGCTCAATTCCTCCCATAAGTAACTTGCTTCTCAACTAAAGCCAAAAAAAATGTCAAAAGAAAAACTTGTTCTTTCTTTTTCTTCCACAATGAAAAGAGTTTTTCAGGATCTGGATTATTACTATTGGTCATTATTTAGGAAAAAAATTCCATACAAATAAAAAAACATAGGCTGTTTGCTGGATTCCTTTATTTACATATTTTGTTACAATTTAGCTACTTCAATCATCAGAGATGGCATGAATTAAAATGACCAAAAGAACTCTTCCGATACAAGTAATTGATACCTCCCAACACAGAATTTTGCAACAAGAAAATGATTTTGAATTGCAGGATGACATCTCATTTTACACAAGAAAACAATGAGGAAGTATAAACAGCAGCCCTTTAAAACAAAGCTACCAACCTACCAGTAATTTCATGATGATTGTTGTTTTGAAAATAGATATCAATCAAGAATGGTCATACATGAATGCATGCACATATATAATAGAAAATCAATAGGCATGGAAATGAGTAGATACACTCTGAATTATAGAGCTGGCGAAAAGAAATCAAACACGCACAGATAAACAGAGAACAAGATGAGGGGATTTCAGATTAATAATAAAGCTGCTAGTATACTTACACAGAATCATCCCCCGTGCTCAGTTAAAATGTAGCCTTCATCTCTATACAAATTGAACAATGCAAGCACATCGGTCTTGTTGTTTACAACATCACTGAGCTTTGATCCCAGTTGCAGCCTCTGCTCACTATCAGCAGCTGCATACCTCGCTCCTGAAGATGTTCTAACTTTGCTTTTTCCTGGACAGGAAAATCATGAACTACAGAGGAGAAAAATATAGAGCAACTCGCATTGCCCTTAGAGTTTATATTAAGAAATGGTACAGCTGGAAAAAATGGTTCTTCATCATTGACCTCTTTGACTGGAGGTGCTTGGCCACTGAGGAGATATTGGCTAAAAACTAAACCCGTTAAAGCAATGAAAAAAAGGGGTTTCTGTCATATAGCTTTGGAATACAATGAAGATGATTATGACAACAATCTTAAGAATCAAGAGTGAGTTCATGGGATTAGACAGCCATTTTGAAGATTTGCATGGAGGCTAACTGAAAGTGGCAGCAGATAGTTGTGTGAGCAAGTAAAGGTTCTATTTCATCAACTTGTTCTGTGGAGAAGAACAAACAGAAAGCAAGTGAAAACATACCCAACTAATACCTGTCTACAGTTTACAATGTTCTATATCCTCTGACAAACTGAACTGAAACAAATCGATTTCCTCGGCATCATAATTAAATTATGATTATATAGTAACGGAAATTCTACAAATATTGCATTCAAAGTGGCTTCAAGATTTCTTCTCTTTGTATCAACTCATTTCAATCGATGAAGTTACAAAGACATTATCAGGCACTCCCATTAGGGGACAAAAGAAAAGGAGAAGAGATTGATTACTTGCACGATAGGGATTTATAGTCCTTAGTTGAATGGATTGATATGATTTCAGATTGCAAAACATGTGGATCGATGTCACCAAACTAAAAGAAGCAAGGGCAAGGGGTGTTGAGGAGCTTGTGCAAGCCAACGCTATACCAAGCATTATACCAATAAACTTGCTCACCATTCCCTGAGCTTCACCCTTGGCAATTACCTACAGTTAATAATTGCTTTCAGGAACAAATCAAAGTGACTTTGGAATTACTAAGGTCAGAAAGAAAAGACATCTTGCACAAACACAGCTATTTACCAGCTGATAGAAAAGAGACATTTCCAAGCTTCCATAAAGCAACTTGCTATTTGAGAATAAGAAAAAACCAAAAGACAGTCTTAATTTTACCTCAGCAAAGTTTCTGAGCAGCAAAACCGGCATAAAAACAGCTCCTTGAAGCAGCCTGCAAATTACGAGCATCAACTTTAAGCAACTCTAAATTGTATTAGCATCATAAAAGCAGTTTGGCACCCAAACAAAAAACAAAGAAAATGTTATTAGGAAATAGATATGGCAATGCAACAGTAGATAGAAGTAGGAAATTGCCTGGATAAGAGCAGTAGCAAAGCATCCAGCTCCAGCAGTGGCACCAATGAAAACAAAAGGATGAGGAAAAGCAGGAGTTAACATTTCCAAACCAAAGGAAGCATTTTCCAAAAGGTCAGCAAACAGCCTTGATGCGGAACAATGAACAAAAAGACTTAAAGCATAAAAGAAAAGGCTAAGAATTGAAAGCAAAGGGAACAACGAACAAAAAGACTTAAAGCATAAAAGAAAAAAGCTAAGAATTGAAAGCAAAGGAAGAGAAGAATGGGGATTGAAGATATGCAAAATCTGAAATATTTTTAATTAATCATCAAAACTATCTCACAAAATGACAGAGAAACATATAAATAGAAAAACCCTAAAACATCTCACTATTGGGCTCAACCCATCAAATTAAACTGTTTAACATAAATAATTCCAAATAAATAAAATAAACAATGAGATGGGCTCAAATGAGCTCAGTCTCCCAACCAAAGAGTGACAGGCTGGGTCATCCTACGTCGTCTCCATCCATATACCCGTGTAATTTGCGGCGTGGGTTTGGTGTTGGTGTCCCCACCAAGCCTCCAACCTTTAGGATGAACATCAAAATGTCATCCATATTTGGACAAAATGATTTTATTGAGATATACCCAATCCCATCCTTTCGCACCCATTTGATGGCCGCAGCCATTGGAATCACTCCTTTCCTCAAACCATCGGCGTAGAGCAACGCCTATCAAACCTAACAAATAAACATTAATCAAAACAACAAAAGCAAACTACATGGTACCAAAAAAAACCTGAAGGGATTGTCTTGGTAGTTAAAGAAGGAATGTTCCTTTTATGGACTTTTAAGGTTCAAACCTTGGAGTCAACACCAAAGGAATTTATTAAATTCCTCTTAATGCAGCAAGCCTATGAAGGGGTGCAAGATCGCTAGAAGATAAGACTTAAATCGACACGTAAATTAGTTTAAAAATACCTCTTACCGTCTAAAAAAACTGCACATTACTACAAGCAGAAGCAGCAGAAGAATGACAAGGATAATAGATAGATACCTGGGTGGTAAGGACGCCACTAACTTGGCTTGCAATGCCTTGGACAGCTCACCAAAGAGAATAATCCAAGTAATCAAAGGTAACACTATGAGGAAACCCTTGAGGAAGCATGAGACGTACAAATAGAGTTGTGCATACCATAACTCCTTAACAAAAAAACAGTGACGAAGAAGGTGATGTTGGAGACATGACAAACTCATCCTTAGAGAAATGAGGAACAAGCCTAGCCCGGTTGCTTCCGTTGATGTTGCGTGTCTGATTAAGTGGGAACCAATGTGGATAACATCCAGAGGTGCCTTGGTGATGGAAATGGCTAGCAGCCAAGTTCCCATCATGGTGTTTGCAGGTTATTGAGAAAATAGAAGAAAAGGGAGATAGAAGCAGAATTCCATGAATTCAGCTCAACATTCATTCATTGTGATTTTTCCATACTCACTCTGTGTTCTGTTACAAACTTTTAGCTGCAAAATAACAGTAGCACTTTCTTATTTTCCAGGAGTCCCCTAATATTGCTAAGATAGCCACAAGTGGCAATTCTTGTAACTAAAAGAAAAGATAAAATGATGCGGGTCATTTTTTAAATCTGTTCTTCTTCTTCTTTTATCTTCTCATTCATCCCATCTCCTAAATCAACCTGCAACAATTCCCCTTTCTTAAAAACACCCTTGTCCTCAAGGGTAAATTGAGGAAATCGAAAAAGGAGTCCATCCATATATTTAACGAATCATATCAAGTGCCTTTCTGATAAGTTTCTTCTTGCTTGTTTTTAAATTGTTGTGTTGTTAAGGCATTTCTCGTGAAACATTGAGCGGTAAAATGTCAGAATCAACAAGACCCATCAAAAAGTTCAAATATTTTGGCAAAAGCTCATCAGATTCATTTGAGATGAAGACTCAACCGACTAACATACAACTTCAGGTTGGCTTTATTAGAGTTATAATAACTCTCATATAGATCATGAGGAGCCTTTGGTGGAACAAACAAAACAGCCTCGAATTCAACATCTCTTTCTGCAGTGAAGTGACTCCATGTCAATGGCTTCTCTTCACCAAAATCCTTTGCTATAGTGGTAGAATTTTGTGTACTTCTCTTGTGTCACCTCCTTTGGATTTCTCAACCATAAAGCCTTAACATCATTCAAATTCCCCCACTCATAAGAAGTCTCAATTTTTTTGGTTTACCTCTAAATCCTTATCTTCACTTTTCTCAGATTCTCCTTCATCATCCGAAGAGCTGCTTTCAATTGTTTCATCTTCATCACTAGACTCATCTTCATCTACAGGAACCTCCACGTCAACCTCTTTACTTGCCCACAAATAGATTGGGAAGTTGATGAATTCAGAATATTTCTTCACCAAATCTTTCAATTTACTCTCCTCCAAGTACTCTCCAGCTTCTTCCTTGAGATTACCTTGAGATGCAATCTAATCTCAGTTCCACGTCCCAGAGGCTTATTCCAAGTATCCTTAGAGATTGCAAATGCTCTATCGGCCTTTGATTCCCATACATACTGTTCATCTTCTTTATGCTTGCTAATGAGTGTAAAATAGTTAGTAACAAGATATACAGATTAAAATTTCCCACTATGCTTGCAGCTTAACATTCCACTCTTTGCTTCAATAGTCTTCCCTGTAATCTCAGACAATAATTTTGGTGTAGCGGTTAAGGAAGTTGATGAGAACCTCGTGATCACGTGGTCATGCAACCCATAACAAGATTGACAACGAATCTTGAAAAGCTTAAACAGGTCTGATAGAAGTGACATAATGAAAACTTATCCCAAGACACCAATATTATTGGAATATCAACCTCCACCCTACGAATAACAATTCGCAAACGAGAAGTCTAAGATACCACAAAGCTAGTTAATCTTCAAAAAGTCAATTTAGTTAGTTAGAGAATCAAAGAACACGAGAATCTTTCTCACACAAGCTGAATAAATTTGGCAGTAATAGTATTATCAATCTCAATATTTTGTTCTTACAAAGAGTATTTATACTCTTGAAAATAAAAACTCTAATGGATCTACCCTTGTGGGCTAAATTGACTCACTTACAAAACTTACTCAAAACCTATACTAATAAACCCGAATGTATGGACCCAAACAAGCTTTGGGTCATAGTCAAGAACTAATTATTAATTAAACCTAAACAAGCATTGGGCCTCAGCTAATTAATCAAACTCAAGCCCAATACGAACTAAGCCCATTAGAAACAATGACAAGGCTCCTAACCCCATTAAATAGTCCAAATAAAAGCTCGAACAAAAATAAAATCCATGAGAATAAATTATTTTTGTTGTCGTGAGAGGAGAAGAAAACAAAACAAATATGAAACAAGGCTTTATATAAAGCCTTGTTGCCGCCATATTTGTCCTTGAAAACAAGAAAAACTTGTTGCCTCCTACTTTCTTATTTTGGAGAGGTTGTTGCCACTTTGTTTTCTCTTCAAGCATGGACTCTTTTAAATAACCCCCTGTAATCTCCCTTTGAATAAGAAAATCTTGTAAAATAAGAAAAAGAACAACAAAAAAATCTCAAACCTCTTGCCATAACATGCATTCAATAATGGATACGGAATCCTTACAAACTATGGATAATAGTTGTTGCCATAAATGTCTCCTTGTTTGACATGGAATCTTTGTAGAATAGGTAAGCCAATAACTATCACATATGCATCCAAGAACATTAAAGAATCCTTGTATTGACTAGATCTATAATACACAAGGAAACAATGTTTCTTCAATTTTCACATAATCCTGACAGATTTCAGTTCTAACTTCAAAATTCAAACACGTCGTTCTTTCTTGTTTGGATGAATTAGCAGGCCCACCATATATCGCCAAAAAAGTATGAATGTCTATTTCCAACCTAATTGGAATCTTAGCAGAATTCCTTATGTAGCTTTAGATATAGTCCAAACAGTAGACAAAGGTCACGAAAGACATATTTGACAAGATTCGTCTAGTAACTTCGACCCTCTGAAATAATCTCTTTCCAAACTCCGATTGGCCTGAAATTTTAACCCATTGTAGAACAGAATTTTAACCCAAAAGAGCTAGATGAATTTTGACTAGTAAATTTACTGGAAAGTAGAGGTGGACTAGAAGATGAATATGGAGATGGGTTAGGAGAAAGAGATCCCTTGTTTAGACTTGAACTATTGGAGGTGATGCCCTTTGTTGCCTTTTCAGCAACCCAGCAGCCTTGTAGGGGTAGATACCTCCTTCCAACTTGTGAAAAAATAGATCAATTTTGATTCATTATCCCAAGAAGAAGATCCTTAATCTCCCCAAACACGTCTCAAGGCTTAGTATCAATTGTCATGTCCTGGGTCCGATGATTGACCACTTTCATACCACTTGTTGCGTGTCTGATTGAGTGGGGACCAATTTGGATAACATCCAGAGGTGCCTTAGTGATGGAAAGGCTGGTAGCCAAATTTCAGTCATGGTGTTTACAGGTTAGTGAGAAAATGGAAGAAGAAAAGGGAGATAGATGCAGAATTCCATGAATTCAGCTCAATATTCATTCATTGTGATTTTTCCATGCTCTTTGTTCTATTACAAACTTATAGCTGCAAAATAACAATAGCACTTCCTTATTTTCCAGAGTCCCCTAATAATGCTAAGATAGCCAAGCATGGCAATTCTTGTACCTAAAAGAGAAGATAAAACGTTGTGTGTTGTTTAAAAGGGTAAATATCATTTTTTTTAAAAAAAATCTGCTGCTGATTTTCTTTTCTCTTCTCATTCATCCCATCTCCTAAATCAACCACCAACATTTGACTTCCCAAACCTCCTCTCTCTTCTTGTTGAGTTCTTGCAAGTCATAAGGAAGCCAAATGCAAGATAACGGACAAGGACAAGAAGAAGAGCAAGAACAGGGAAAAGAGGTCGGAAGAATCACTTCCATCAGTCCACCGTCACCACCCATTTTAAACTTTTAAAGTATTAAAAACCCTAAATAATCGAATTTCATATAATAAAAAAAAACTTTTGAATTGATAAGTAATTCGTGTATCAATCATTATATTGAACTTTTAAAGTATTAAAAACCCTAAATAATCAAAGTTCATATAATAATAATAATAATAATAATAAATAAAAACTGCCAATTTAAATCCCATAATCTTTTTTAGCTTTTCATTCCCACTTATTAAATTTGTAAAACAAAAACAATCTTTTTCTTTTTCTACTCTCATCAAGAGAAAGTGAAATCTTCCATCCAACTCTCCTTATATTATTAGGAGCCTTGCTTTGCAGGTTTAATAGTTGGTGTAAGGGTGGTGGTTTCCTTAAATAATTAATTAATTTCTGGCTTATAAAAGAAAATGATAGTGGTGTCCCTTTATATCTTAGAAATGATCTAAAACATAATTGAGCAAAATCGTATAATATATATGGGATAATTACAAAAAACTTCTCATTTTTTCATTGTCTCCGTTCTTCTGAAAAATACACATCTTAGAGTTTATATGATCATAACAGTTTACATCTAAGCTAGCACAGAAAAAAAAAGGTTAACAAAAAATGTTAGATCATTTGCAATATTGTCATTATATTCCATTTAATGACTAGAGCCCTTGCAACATTAATATTACAAGTTTGTCGTTGAGCTAAAAAAACCTTTGCCACCATGGCCAACGTCTTCTTTTTCTTCCTATTTCTTTTCAATCTTCAACAAGCCCACAAGAAATAATTGAAGCCAGAATGAAGATGAGTGGTTTGCCCCAAAATTTGATCAATTTTTTAACAAAATGATTGCAAAACAACATATTGACCTAACCATTAAGCACAAAGACTTTATTCCAACTCTTACTCTTCAACAACTAATCAATCGCTCTCTTTTGCTATAGCAAATTTGTCATAGAGATCTTAAGTTGGAAAACACCCTCTTACATGGAAGCTTACCGTTGTCGTCATAAGATATGCGACTTTGGCTATTCTAAGGCAATGAACTTACTAATTCACCTTACATAGAAGACATTTAATTGTAAATCCAAATAATCAATGTTTTAACCCTATTTTTGTGCAGTCTTATATGTTGCATTCCCAACCCAAGTCTACTGTGGGAACAACAGCCTATATTGCTCCAGAAATCCTATCAAGAAAGGAGCATGATGGGAAGGTATTTAAGACCATTTCAATCTTGTTATTGTTTCTCTTTCTGGACCAATTTGGTCTTCTAACATCAAATATTACTATTTGGCTTCGCTGTGGACATTGTTTTTGCAATTGGCAATCACAATAAGTGTCCAAGCATGGGATGTAAGCGAATCACAATCTTGAGCAATGAAAAGGATAACAATCGATAGTAAAAAAAAAAAAAAAGATAAAAAGAACTAAGCATAGTAGAAGTATCGCAGCAACTAAACCAGCCTTGAAAAGCCATTCCAATTAGAGGAAAGACATTGGAGAAAGTGAATGAAATAGCAAACAGACAGTGCCAATATTGGTTAAGCAAGAGGTATTGCAAAAAAGAAAATAAATGCAGTGCACAAAGCACAACAGAATGTGTTCTATGGGTTCAAAACGAAAGCAGAGAATAGAAGCACTGGTGTGCAAACCACGCACATGCAAGATGTGCTCCTGGACAAAATGATTGTTATCAAGGCAATGTAGGGGGCCAATCGATCCTGCATAAGTAAGGCTTTATAAGATGGTAAAAGCATGAAAGGAACAAAGTCGAAAAGAGTTAACTGTGTAGCATGTGTAAGAAAAATCAAAATAGATAGGGAGGGAACTCTGTAGAAACCGATGCATACGCATTATTTAAACTGCCACAAACAAACTCATAAGCCAAATGCAAAGTGGATGGTGGTTTGGTTTGCAACAATCATAAAAGAATTTGTTAGGAGAGGCTAGGGGAGAGGAGATTCCAGGGGGTAATTGTGTTTGAAAGGTTTCTGTGAATTAACCAATATCAGATACCTATAAACTAATAAATCATTCCTGTTTCTTTAAGACACTTAAAGGTGAGTCAATTTGGAAAAGGCAATATATGAGATGCTGACAGCACTGAGCATATTATAAGTGCAAACTAAAGATGGCAGAATAGCATTTGGGGACATAGATCTTACTGAATAAAAAAATGCACCTATCACTGCAACGACAGGGATGGATGTTGTTTCTTGTTTGGTGGGGATTCACTGGGAAGCTGTGTCAGGCTGAGATCCTCCTCGCGCTGATCACCTTCCTCAGAAATCGTGGTCTGGACCTCAGTTGTGAGATTGCAAGCCGACAATCTAAAAAGAATTATTAACACACCATACAAAGGAAAGAACACTCAAAGCATTATATAGGAACAAAAAGACATTTATGTGTGAAGGTCAGACCTGGACATCTGCTTGAAACAGTGCATTCAAAGTCTAGCTTCCTCTTAGTTCTAGGTATATGAGTCTATGTGGTAGACGACACAGCTGTAAAGAATGTTGGTGTCAGGATGTTTGGAGGTTGATGGCAACATCATTTTAGGGGCTGAGTTTGTTGTAGCTGCTAAGGATCCAAACGATCTGGATGGTTTATGTAAGATGATGTTCTATAAAAAAAAAAATAATAATAAATAAAAAGCAATCACCACCGTCAAATTTTTTTCTCTTGAATTACCATAATTAAACTGACTTGCACAGAGATGATTAAATATAATTGTTCATTCCAAACTTCTATTCCACATCGCATAAATGTGACTTGATGAAAAATAAATTTGATTCTAATGAATAAAATAATTAAAATTGAACTGTAGTTCAACCTAGCTGCCATGATCAAACATCTATGTTTTGATAACCTTCGCATGCTCATTTAATGTTAAACAAAAGAACCCTCATCATTCATAGATCATTACAATCCCATTTTAAAAGAGTCTTAGTACATATATATTAATCCAAACTTATGAAGCCATGTACATTAAATTAAATGGTGCTTTTCACACGTTGTCAAGAAAACTTGCTAAGCTATACATAGATTTATAATTTGGTTAATAGATTTGATTAAAATAAGAATGAAGGATAATTTTTAACTATGAATAACTGTATAGTCTTAAACTCCTATAAACAAAAAGTTGTTAGCTTGAATATCCTGAGCTGTTTTTAGTTATTGGTAAGGATTCATAAATCAATGGCATACTTTCTTGAATAGTTTGCCCATTTCAACAAAACAACAAAGACTTTTGATATGAAAGAATTAAAAAAAGAAAGATGTGTTAGCATGTATAAACCATGCCAATTATGGACGTTCCTTGGTATGTATTGGATAAAAAAACAAATGTATTTGAAGACAAACATGATTGACTCACCACTCACTATCCTAAACGAATTCAATTGTTAGCACATGCTTTGAAAGTTAAAATGCAAAGAGAGTAAGGAAGAGACGGTAAGAATATGAAATATGATGCAATGCTTTTGTTGCTATCCATTCCTTTCCTTACACCTTTGAACTTCTAAGTGAATAAGATGTCTTCTGCGTGTTAATTTTTCTCATCAACAAAACAGTTCATGCCATACCATGCTATCTAATCTTTTGTGTTTGGTTATCAGCAATTAAGCTTGTTCCTCCAGTTCCCTATATAACTTTGGGGGTTCTTAAACTAATGGCAGCAAACATTGAATGACCCCCTCCTTCCCTCAATCAAAGAAATGGTAAAGAAATTAAAAAACAGAAACCAACCTGGATTAAACGACGCAGCAAGAACAACGCATATAAAAGCAGGAGCACCGGCTAATTCAAGGAGTCTACAAGTTGTGGGCTGACCACCTGTTAAGAAATCCCCTTGTCGTAAGGCTCCAGAAAATATAAGAACCAAACCAAACAGAAAGAAGATCGACACAAACCTGTTTGAGCTCGAACTGGATTCCCGAAACGCCAAAATAAAAGTCCAGAGAAATGCAGCACAAAAAACAAATGAATCTAAAAAGCAAGGCTGAAGCATCCAACAAAAGCATAGACTTTTTGGAACATGGAAGAACAAATCTCCAGATCCACAAACATATACTGGGATAACACACGTAAAATACAAAATGTGCAAGCATTAAGAGAAGCAATAACTGGAAAAATCCAAATAAAACGAGAGGAACATGGAAAAAAACACTAATTTGGTTAGGAGAGGGTGTCAGATTTGAATCGTCCGTGTAACATAGACAAAAATTGAATATGAACGAATAATTTTGAAAGAGAGAGGCTTACCCCGTTGACATGGGCTATTGATTCCATTTTATTCTAACTCTCCAGTTCTTTAGCTAGCAAGGGCTACAAATTTCATTAATTTAACTATTTAATGTCTTTGGCTCCAATGTTATTTTCATTATCAACCCTATAACAATTAATACTTTTTTTATACTCGACATCCTCGTCTCCGGTATACAAGCATCGCCGGCACCACCATCATTGATGTTAGACGCGACTCCCTTGTCCTATTTTCTATCTGTCTGCTCGACGCCTCCATCTCATCTCTTTTTTGTCAGTTTGGCTTAGAAAGAGGAAGTGGGTCGAACACCGCCAACACCATCACCTCTCCAACCAGTGACACAACAGAAAGGCATCCTCTCCGCCTCCGATGTGTCTCATTTCTCTCTTTCTTCTCTTGACTGTCATGTTCTTCTCTCTTCTCTTCCATCTTATACCTTTGTTCACTAAAACAAGGTGTTATATCTGAACCTTGTACTGAGTTTTTAATTTTTCTTTTTTGTAATTCAGAATTTTTAAAAAAAATAATTTTTTTTAATGTTATTAAATTATTTTAATATATTGATATTACAAAATAAATTTTTAAAAATAAAAAAAATATTATTTTAATATTTTTAAAAAATATATTTTAAAAAATAAAAATTGCTAAATTGCAAAACTCCCTTTCATCACCCATCTTTTTCTTTAGGTTGGTCGGGAAAAATAATTTAGAATTAGTGTTTTAGGAGTAAAAAGCAAAAGAAAGGGGGGAAATGTGATCAATGAAGTGAATTTAACACTCTCTTTTGTAATATAGGGTTATTTGGCCTTTTTTTTTTAATTATTATAGATTATTAAAGAAAACACTAAAAGCTATAACCAAAATATTGCATTCTCTCATATTTTAATATGGGTTTATTGTTTAAATTTTTTATTTTTTTTAATTTTTTAATTTTTTTTATGCACAATCACATTCTTTTAGAGCCATATTAAAGGACATTAAAATTCAATTTATTAACTAAGAATAAAATTAAAAAATAGAAAACCAAAGTAAAAAATATGTCATAAATACATGATACTTTTAAAGTTATCACAAAGGTTTGCTGTGGTCCTCAAACTTTATAAATTACATCTGTGAAGCCCTGAAAATTTATAATTTAAATATGCGGATGTGTAAACTCTCATGTAAACATAAAATTAAAAGTGGTATGATTCAATGAGTGATAAAAACCAAGATAAGAAATAATAGATAAATAATGATATATAATGGAAGGGATGACCTCCACATAATGAATTTTGGTTTCTAATTCATAAGGATAGAGAGACTGGTACCATGTTTGATGGATAAAATAATGAGAAAAATGATAAAATGTTTCTAAGAAATAAGTGAGGTAATAAAGAATACATTATAATAAAGGATAGTGCAATGAAAAGGATAGGACTGAAGGTGCAAGCACCGATTAAAAATCAGTGACGTTACTTTGAAATGGTAATGAGCCCGATAAATAAATAAAGATGGAAATTTTAAAATGAATATATTCCAAAATAATAAAATGACCTTAAAGGTTTAGAAAGATAATTGATATGATTTTATGTGAAGATTGAACAATAAAATCTGAATTGTTGATGAAAAGCCATGAACTGACCAATTTTACATTAAAAAGCAGAGCTCTCAATCCAATCATCGGATTGGGATGCAATTTTGCATGAAATCTATTAATATATTTTCCTATCTTGGTTAAAGATCCCGTCACAATCGGAGTTCGGTAAAAACTAGCAATTTAAGCAGAAACAAACCAGATAGTTTACATGAAAAATACAATAAAATACATAAAGTCATAAATGAGGGACAAATTTGTAATTAGAGGAAAATATGGCTTTAAAACAACAAAGAGGCCACCAGTTCAAAATAAAAAGTAAAGAGACAATAGAGAAAATTCAGATAGAGAGAGAAATGTAGAATTTGAAGGAGCCAATAATACTTGGTGGCTATATCTCTGAAATCCACCGTTGGATCATGCTGATTTTCGGATATATTGTTCTTCTCACACGCCTCTACTAACTGACCGGATGGATTTGAAGGCACACATCCGTTTGACGAAAATCATTATCGGCAATTCCCTGGAAAACAAAAGGAAATACACCTGCAAGGTAGTTTTGGTAGCTAATCGATTTCTCTCTCTTCCACCATTGGATCATCCTAGTTTTGGATATGTGGTGCGCCTAGATGTTGTCTTCATTCTCGACAGTGGAGATCGGAAATGCATACTTCGGCAAGGTGTCGTTTGTGTTGAACGGTAACTCGTCAATTTTAAGGTTAGCTCTGTTTTATTCAAATCTAGGAAAATCCAACTGTTGGATCATTCTGATTTTGAGATATATTGTGCACAACTCTATGATCTATATTATAACCATTGGGTTAAAACAAATAATCAGAGGTGAATGACGTATTGCTTTTTGAATATGTTACTAGTTTTAGGAAAATTTAAGAAGCTTGATTAAATACATGTTTTGATGAAATTAGAATTATGTGGGTGTAGGGTTTAGGTAAGATGTAATGGTAAAATATGTTCTTATTATTAGTATTGTTATAGATTAATTGTGTTGTAAAGTGTGTTAGGGAAGTTTTGAAATTTGTATAAAGGGACATTGAGTTTGTTAATTTAATGTTAGATATATGTTTTTAGGCATGAAAAAGGATTGGGTCTAGTGGTAATTGAAAGAAAACTTGAAGAAAATTATATCCTTCATTTAATGCAAAGATTCGACCTAGACATATAAATGAGAGGATGAGCTTAATTGTTTTAATTGCTATGGAATTTGAGTTGATTAAGGTTATATGAAATGAATGGGTAAAGGTTTATCTAGAATAATTAAAAAGAGAATCATCCCTCACCATAAATGAAGGCATTCGACCAAATGAAGAAGAAATAAAGAGATAAGATTTTGATTCATTTGCTATGTAAATTATGTATGGATGTATTTTTAAGTGTATAAGGAAAATTAGGTAGAGTGTCAATTGAAAGAATTTTAAAAGGATCCAAATTCTCATCATAATATGAAATTCAACCAAAAATGAAAATCTTGAACTTGAGTTTATTCGATTTAATGTTATGGGGATTTTATGGGATTGTGGTTTGTTGAATGCCAAATGAATTGTGTTATGTTCGAAATAATAGATTAATGTGAGGAAAATTCTTTTTTTTTTTGTGTGGAATTTTAAGGTTGTCCATACGGATAATAAAAGGGGAGAAAAAGGTTAAATTAAGGCGTGCATAAAATTATGATAAAAAAAAATATGTTGTTAAATTTACTTAAGATGAAGTAAAGTGGACTTATGAAAAAAGAATTGAAAAACTCATCATGAAAATAAATAAATAAAAATAAGGTCATTCGGCCAAGAATTGGTTTGATAAGGAAAATGAATTTGTTTCAATGATATGAATAAATGTAAGGATGTGAAGTTACTAAGTTTGTATATTATGGGTTGAGTAGACAAAATTAAAAAAAAATTGCTAGGCCATGTTTAAAGATATTCAGCCTGGAAGGACAAGTAATGAAAGGAAATTAAATAGATAAATAAATATACAAATGCATGTGTCATGCGATGTTAAATTTAAATGAGTTTTAGAATGTAATTTTCAATTATAGTGGAGCCACATTTGATATGTATCTTTAATGGTACAAGAGAGGTTGCAGGATCTGTTTAGTAGTATAGGACTTTTGCGCAAGTTCAATCATTAGGTAGGTGTCTTACACCTCAAACTTTTGTTTTTACAATACTTGTTAGAGTTAAATAAATGGTATTTTCTATAAATATACTTGTGCTTGTGTAATTGTGAATGTTTATATCAAGGAAACTATAGTGGACTAGTTGGCTTGAATAGAGTTAGTGGCGGCAGTGTACTGACTGTCGAGTTAGATGTGTAATAACAAAAATAAAGTGTACTAATTTTAGAGTGATAAATTAATGGTATATTATGATTAAATTATTGATGCTTGATTTATATATGTATATTGATGATGTGTATGTGTTTAAATCATTTATGTGGAGGAATAGGTGCATCACACCTTGTCTTTTTAATTTGTGTAAACTTATTGATAAATTTCAGAATTTATTGTTTTATTGCTTTGATGGTATTGGAATGAATAAGAGTACATTGTGTGCAACGATATACATCTATTAGTTATGATTATGTTTGAACGAATACGAGTCCCTTGTGTGATTTATATATGTATACTGATGATGTGTATGTGTTTAAATCATTTATGTGAAGGAATAGGTGCATCACACCTTGTCTTTTTAATTTGTGTAAATTTATTGATAAATTTCAGAATTTATTGTTTTATTGCTTCGATGGTATTGGAATGAATAAGAGTACATTGTGTGCAACGATATACATCTATTAGTTAGGATCATGTTTGAACGAATACGAGTGCCTTGTGTGCATTGTTATGTATAGAATTAATTATGTTATTATGGTTGTAATGTCGATAACTAAGTTTGTGTGTGAATAATACTTAGCAACAGTGGTTATAATGCATATGATGTAAAAAAAAAATTAAGAAAAGAAAGAAAGGGGATTGATACGAATGGAAAATTCAGATGATATTAATTAGCTATCCAAGTTCAGATTGCTAATGGTATCAATAAGGTTTCATTGGTACCGCATTACTGGTGACATTGAGGTTTCATTAGTACCGGCATTACTGGTGACATTGATTAGCTATCCGGGTTTGGATTAATAATGGTATCAATGAAGTTTTATTAGTACCGGCATTACTGGTGACATTGATTACCTGTTCGAGTTTGGATAGCTAATGATATCGATGACGTTTCATCGGTGGCGGCATTTCAGACGATATTGATTAGTTATTCGGGTTTGGATTGCTAATAGTATCGATGAGGTTTCATCGGTGCTGACATTTCTTAAATTGATTAGTCGATCCCGAGCAATTGGGTGACTAATGATGTTAGTAAAGATTACTAACCTCGGCATGGTTACTCTTAGTTCAGTGAAAAAAATAAGTTGAATAACTATTCCGGGTCAAGAATAGTTAATGATATCAATATGTCACATTGGTATCAGCAACCATTTCTAGTGTGATTAGCTACTCCAGGTAAGGAGGCTAATGATGTTAAGGGTTCTTGATATTGACGACTTTGATGGTAAACCAAATATGAATAAAATTTGATTAACTATTCTGGGAAAGGAATAGTTAATGATGTTAATTAGTTGTATTGATATCGACACGTGAATGTAATTGATTAGTCTAACCCTATATTTGAAGATTGATGATACTAATGAGATTTATTAGTGTCGGTAATTACCTTCTAAAAAAAATGAAAGAGAAAATATTGATTAGTTATTCCAAAAGAATGAGATAAATTAATGATACCAAGAGAGGAATATCTTGGTATCAAGTGAGAATTGATTTATAAGGAGATAGTGTTCGCAAACCGTTGAGCAAATGAGATAGGATATTAGATGGATATTGGTAATAGATGGGAAATATATGTTGTAAAAGAGGTTTATACCTAATTTTATATATCAAAAGAAATTCCATGGAGATTATTACATGTCATTGTTATTGCTTGTTACTACCTTTTTCTATTTATATGTACATGTTAATTTTTATTTTCAGGTCTATCAGGATCGCGTTAGGAGTGATATTGGTTTATTTATCTTTTACTTTTGACCATGTAAATTACTTGTAAATTAAGAAGCTTACCTTCTAAAACTTGAAACGTAATATTAATCCATAAATTTGAATGTTCGACCTTAATCTAATGTTTGTAACTCTAAGTACCTATTTAACCGTGTATGTTTATAGTTGAAATTGAATCTTTTATTTGAATTACATTATATGATATTGAATAAGAAGTGGTGTTGATGATCATAAATTAGGTTGAGATTCAAGATAATTGGATCGGGATGTAAATTAAAATTGGAAGTGTAATATGATTTTGTCGATAATTTAGGACCTCCGGAAAGACTGAATTTTAGTGGAACTTTTATATATATATATATATATTACCTGAAAATTCCTATTATATCGCTAAAAAAAGGATTAGGAAATCGAGGTTGTTACAACACCTATTCGGTCCCTTGATAGTTTTTCAAAATTAATTTTGGTGTAGAAATTCATTTTTTATATTTTATTCCCTAATTTGTAAGAGGAGAGAGAACATATGATTCCAATAATAGAAAGAGAAAATCAACGATAACACCAATTACGACCACCAAAATGGTTGTTTTATGTGTCAAAGGGTTTTATTTGGTGAGAGGAGTTCCACTTAAATGTTTTTTCACCTTGAAATTGCCTAAAAAACAAATTTAAGCTTGGAAATAATTTTTGTTTCTAGTTTTTTTTTTTTTTTGCTTATTAAGGCTATATGTGGGTTTGTCAAAGAGTTTAGGCTTTTCTTTTCTAGGTGTTTTGGATTAAAATTTATTAAAAAATGAGTGTTTGAGTCAAACAAACATAGATCTTGTTTTATCAGCCACCATAATAGCTAAAATCTACAGAATACTAGGTGACACGTCGTCTATATATTTTTCTCAAAAAATATTGAGCGGATGACAAGTTGTCGTTTAAAAAAATGACCAGTGTGTGGGCTCTTTCTAACTCTTTTTTGTGTGATTTTTCCTTTTAAAAAAATCATGCTTTTTTATGTGTTTTTTAAAATATATTTTTTAAAAAATTAAACTGAGTTTTGCCCTCTTTGTTGTTCATATTTTAACTTTAGTACTTATTCTTTTAATTTTAATTTTAATTTTTTTCTTAGTCATTTTGTATAAGTTTTATTTGTTTTTAATTTTATCATTCAATCTCAATTTACAAATATTATATTTTTCAACTTGGTCTATATTCTTTTGATTTTTTTTTTTCTATTTGTAAAATTTTATTTGTTTTTAATTTTATCCTTCAATCCAAATTAATGTTATTATATTTTCCAGTTTGATCCTCATTATTTTGGTTTTTAATTTTTTTTCTTAACCCTTTTAAAAAAGTTATTATTCTTTTTATTTTCACCCTTCAATTAAAGTTTTGGCTTCTAATTTTTTGTAACTCTTTTGGAAAAGTTATTATTCTTTTTATTTTTACCCTTTAATCAAAGTTTTGGCTTCTAATTTTTTGTAACTCTTTTGGAAAAGTTATTATTCTTTTTATAAGTTTTGGTTTTTTATTTTTCTTGACCTTTATGTAAAATTTATTTATTTTTTCAATTTTACTTTTCAATCAAAAATTTATTTTTATTTTTTATATCAATTTTGATCTTCATTTTTTTAATTGTTTTGGGTCCTTTTGCTAAATTGATTTTTCTTTTCAATTTCACCCTTCAATCAAATATAAAATTTATTTGATATTTAAATCTTAATCCTTATTCTTTTAATTGCTATTTTTTGAGCCCTTTTGTATATCTAAATTTTTTTTTTAATTTCATCTTTCAATATTTGATTGATTGAGAATTGAATTTCATGGTTTTTTTCAAATAAAGTATTTTGGGTCTAATGACCCGATCATAGATTGGAAAATTTAACATGATTTTATTTTTTAAGAAAAGAAAGCTTTATAATTCTCTTTATTTTTCTTACCGAGTTATTTCAATCTCATCATCTGGATTATGAGTTTAACAAAATATCACAGGTTGATTACTGAAATTACAAGTTTATTATGTTAACTCAGTTTAACTAGAACCAGTTTTTTATGTCTTTTTTACCCCACTTTGTTCTTTTATATTTAATAGGTTGTAAATTAATAAGATACATCTTTTGTTCATTTTTGTAAAAAATATTTTTTTCCTCATGCTATTATAATTATTTTTTTATAAAAATTTGATTCATCTACAATCATTTTTTTTTCTATCTAATTAAATTAAAACCACCATATTTGACTCAGTTTATAATATGAATCTCACATTCACGCGCGCATGCGCATACACACACTTACAACAAACAACGGAACATCATTTTAATTACAAAGAGAAGGGGAGGAGGGAGGGAGACTTATGTACAAACACCTCAAGGAACTGTTAGCTGACCAGTGTGTCCCAAAGACTTCCATGATGATTCAAGCCGCAACAAGTGCAATTTCTCAACAAATGCTTCTAGGACTTTCGCCTCTTCTTCTGGAGCAAATGCCATGCAAATGCTAAGCTCTTGCACTGCCTGACCATATTTCCTGCAATTGCAACCAATTAATTCAACCACACCATAGTGAAATGCGTTCCAATTTTTGTCAAGGCATGAAGATCCCAAATTTATACCTGTTATAGTACAGCATCATGCCATGGTCTCTCCTCAAAGCCCAATTATGCGGTTGCAGAATCAACAATCTTTCCGAAGCCATGACAGCCAGCCTGTGAAGAATTCTGTAATTCAGTTTGGTATGCATTAAAGGAAGTTTATCTTCCAGAGCTAATATAACAATTGCAATGCTAGATAGTTTATCTTCCAATTTAGAATGTTCAGATGCAAGCTCAGCTCTAAGTTGAACTCCAAATTTACATGCACACTTATGCATTTCATTATGAAAAGAAAAGAGAGGGCCAATTTCACCTTGTATGGAAACATTTTACAGCCTGACCATAGCTGATAGACATAAACTTGAAGTCATTGCCACTGCCATTTGCCAATTAGATTGACATGACAAAACAGTACAAAAGCAACTTCCGAAAAAAGAGCGACTGTTGCAGCCATGCAACCTCAGAATATAATGTAGTAAATATCATAAAGTTTAAATGCATAAACCACCCTTACCAATCACAGTTCAGTTTATGGGTTACAATAACCATGGATCTCAAACAACAAACTATTTTCCAGACTCTTAATGTAATAAAACAAATCAAAACAAGCAGATGCTTGTCACATTCTTAAAATATACCCTCTAATCCTCTGAGAATGAGTAGATGGCATGCAAGCAGATTTAATTTAGATGTCATCTCATGATCCTACAGAAATAAAATATCACTATCCCAAAAGAGAGCAATTCCCCAGAAAATGAAAGGCAGGAATATGTTAAAGAAGCCAAGTAAAATTTGTGCTCAAGTAGATTGCATTTCCTATTCTAGAAAGAATTAGCCTGAACCAAAGGTTGAAACTTGAAACGCAGTTTCTAATCTTGCTTCTTTAGTTCCATGAACAAGTCAAATGGACAGACCTTGAAAGTGCTATTCATGAAATCAAGTATTTCTTCATAGTACAAGGGCATCTGCAGGTTATAAGCAAGCGGCTTCGAATAATACAAAAAGGTAACATGTTTAAAGACCACGTCATCATGCCATCTATGTTTTTATTTTTTGGGTGAATGAGATCAAATTTATTAATTGACGATTAAGGGATTAGAAAAGACAGTCTGAGCAGTAAAAAGGCAATTTAGCAAATAAGTAAATGACTAAATGAGACCCGGCAAACAATAAAGCAAGAAATCAGCCACACAAAAAAAAAAAAAAAAAAACAACTAGCCTAACAACCATGCAAAAGCGAAAAAGACTCCTGTCACCTGCAGCCACAAAGCCAACTGGAAAGACTACCAAAAGGAAGCAGAAGAAACCCCAAAGAATACAAAGAAAACTGCCAAGACCAAGACAACAACTAGACCAGTCACCAAGACCCACATCTGACACAAAAACAAAACCAGCAGATGTCCTAAAGAAGACAGGATAGAGAACGAGCACAGCACAGCAAAGCATGCCAGGAGGAACCAACACTGGAGAAGATAACACGATACCAAACAGGGCAATCAAGGCCACTTGAAAAGCCACCTCAAGAGGACTTACAGGGAAATGGGCAGCAGAGACTCTAAAACAACACCTGGAACTAACAAATCAAAATTCACAGAAGAAAGTCATCCGATTTACACAACCAAACAATAATAAGGCATCCTCGAAAGAAAAAATGGACATGAAAATGGCAAACTGACACAAGATCCAAAACAAGGTTACGGATAAGAACAATGCAGCATCACATCTTTTAAGAGAGGGGGAAAAGAGCAGAAGCAGAACCAGCAGTGCCAAATAGATACGTGGAGACAAAAACTAAAAAGCATCAAGACTTCAAAAAAACTTTCCAAAGCCCTTTCTTCTGCTCGAGTGACAAAGATTCCTCACCAGAAGGAAAAAAGGAAACACTGACACTGGCTCAATAATCTCAGAGACTATATGGGCAGAAACAATAGCACCAAAAAATCAGCTAAAACCCCATCCATCTTGATGGCATAAAATGCTTCGACCAAGGTACTGTTTATGTCACAACACTTGCAAAAACCCTGGGAATGGTCCATGGGAAAAGAAAGCAATTACAATTTGGCACTAAGAAGATGTAGCCCACAAGTTAATTAGGTACGATCCAGACACACAGTATGCTGCTTTCTTCTATTATTATTTTTACATTTGCTGCATAACTGATGCATGTATCAAGATTATAAGAATCAACAATTCAACCTGTTGTCCTGTTATTGTTCCCATGTCACATGCTTAACTGTTTTATGATAATCTGAAAATAAATAGCTTGAAGATAAGGGCTACGTGGCCCACAGAAACATTGAAGAAAATGAAGATAACAGACACATCCATATAGATACATAAGAAAACTACCTAAGATCTTGAGGCCGAAGCAAAGGAATACTTGAACTATGGACCTTGATAAGTTTTTCATCAGTATTATGAGCATGCCTAAGTGGTGAAGCCAGCATCAATCCAGGATTTGATCTTGAAGCACGTTTCCAGTGAAGCCTCTGCCACAATTTAAGATTTAGTTTATCCCAAGTGGGCATAAGGAAGCATATTTAGAGAATAAATAACTCTTAATGATGGAAGAATTAAAAAGGGACTAAATGAGTGCATTGGTTATCTTGTAAATGTAAAAGACAGGAAAGTATTTGATGAAATTCCAGAAATCAGAACTCACAATCAAATTGGCCAGAGCAATCCCTATAATGTCTCGTTTTGTAGCTATCTCAAGTCCCAAAAGAGAGTTTCCAGTTAAATCCGATGCCTTTGATCTAGGGTCCTCAACACACCTTCCGTTGACAATTGCAAACAAGCTGTGCCCTGAAGTTACCTTGAAGAGCTCCTACAGAAAGGAGAAGCAAAATGAGAAAAATCTGGTTTGAAGTTTGTCCAAAAATAAGGTTTTACAATAGGATGTCATCCACAGATTGTAAAGAAATGCTTCAATGACACATTAGAACGGAATAAATTTAGTAAGAACAATGAGCTGCCAAGCTAAATTTTGAAGATGAGCATGAACAATTTAAGCACCTCTGGGTTCCCCATTTGGGGCCATATCAAAAAATCTTCCCCAACTCGAGATCCCACAATGGTCAGATCAAGTCGTCTACAGACTTCAATGTAAATTATACTAAGCAAAATTGCTGTCAAGAAGGAAAATATATGATCAGATTGTGGCGAATACCCACAGAATGAAAGAACACAGCAATAAAGCATATATCACAGATAGGAAAGTTATTCAAGAGCCCCAATGTACGAAGTGAACCAGAACAATGCAATAAAACAACTAGCTACAAATGCATTAAATAAAAAGGATGAAGTTTTACCACTGCCACATCTGGTGCTTAATACTGTGTGCAAGTATGAATACTTTGAATCCACAACAACAGGTGATCTTTTGAAGCCTCTCAACTCAAAAAGGACTAGATTCACTGAATCCAAAAGTTCAACCAAATGGCAACCTATGTCTCTTGAAACTAGCTCTGCTTCGACCTCCTTGGTGATGTTGTCCAATTCACTGACCCACTCGCTTATTGTCTTTCCAGCCAAAGGCATCTGCTCCACACAATCCCACTCCTGGGCATTCGATGCAACTGAAACATCTCTCTTCTCATTCAGGAGTGAGCAAGCATCCATCTCTTGATTGAGAGCGATAAATGCCTCATCTTCTGATGCAATGTACAGCAAAGCCTAGACCAGCCAGCAGAAAACACACTGGAATTCAGAATCTCCCAACAAAGAAACTTTCAATCAATTTAATCCCAAGAAATAACAAGATTTTGATACGTAAAGATATATAATAACACAACAACTTGCACGCAATTTGCAACAAGTAGCTTGGTTAAGTTACACACAAGAGAGAAAATTAGGAAAGAAAAGGGAACGGATCACCAGATATCAAGTTATGATCATAAAAATAATGAAGAAGGAAAGATCATCATCAAAATTCATATATACCTTAGCAAGAGAAATGTCTTTGTCCTTGGATTGGAAGGAGAATTCCTGGGTGAACTTTTCCCTTGCGGACTTGACAACCTGGTAGCATTTGTTTCAAGATGAAAAATAAGTAGCAAGATTAGAAAAGGTGAAGAAAGACATTAATGCAACCAAAAAAACATAGCGTAACATATCTTCACAACAAATTAGTAGGATGACGACGACGACGACGAAGGCAAGATAGGATGTTAAAATGGTATACAAATCAACCTCCTGATAAGTTTTGAGACGACGGGAAGATGAGTCCATGGTCGTCTGATTGATTGAAAGAGGGGTAGCTGAAGCTGAAACTGAAACAATAACATTCCCATTTCTTCTCCTCCAACGCCGGTGTTGATCATGATCATACCTGATATGATATGATCATTGTGTAAAGAATAAAGGGACATTTGGGGTTTTGCATACCACAAAAATTCCTTCTTCCTCACCTCTCTAATAATTCAAGTACATAGATACATACATGAAAACTAAATATTTATTCATATTTATGAAGATGGGGCACAAATTTAAGCATAAAATTATAAATCAAGCAGCCAAGAATAGGCTTAAGTGACAAATTAAAGAAACCATTGTCAATGTTAATCATTACCTGATGGGCAAAACATGAGATGAAGGTGCTGGTGGGGGCGGCGGCATGGTTGTTGCAGTAGCAACAGTGATGAGTGAATCACGCAGCATTTTGTTGCCTGCTTCCTCCTATACTACTACTGGATTGGAGAGAGAAATTGGTTCCAAGAAACAAATGTGTAAGAAGAAAGAAAACCCAAGAAAGTATACACAAGAAGCAGAAGAAGAAGAAATGTAATATTAATTATTAAAATATCAGAGCATTATGGGTAGCAGTGATTGTTATGGCACAGAACAGAAAAGAAACGCAGAAGGGTGATGATGATGACAACGACGCCGACGCCATGGCCGTGGTGTCTGTGATTGTGATCAATTTACTTCCAGAAGACAACAGGTGGGAATTACAGAGAGGTGAAGAAGAAAAGGAGGCAGAAGAAGAAGATGAGTGGGTTTGAATGCAAAAATCCATGATCTAATTGATGATGATGATGGTGTGATCTATCTATCTATCTATCCAGAGAAGAAAAGAAAAGGAAGAAGGCAGGAAGTGAAAGGCAGTGAGTCTGAGCTTGCTGCTCCCTCCCTAATTTGGTAACCCTGGGGTGGGTGGGTCATGGGCGCCTCATCATTATTTTAACAATATTTCAAACAGTATTTGAAAGAATGATAAAAGTTGTTTTTAAAATTGTTTTAGTTTGAAAATATATTTAAAATAATATTTTTTATTTAAAAAAATTATTGTAATATCAATATATCAAAATGATTTGAAAATATAAAAAAATAATTAATTTAAAATTAAAAAATGCAAAATTTTTAAATATTTTTAAAAATATTTTTAACATAAAAAAATAAACAAGCCCTAAACTACACAAGAAATAAGGATTCATCACTTAGATTTATTCATTATTTACTTTTTTTTCCTATCCCAGCACAATTTTTTATTTCGTTTTTATAAAACAAAATTGATAGTGAATTTAAGTTAATTTGTTAGGAAAAAGTAACATTACAGAGGAGGAGAAAATGGATGGTTTTTTCTAACTTTGAGCAAAATGTTTATTTTAAAAGTTATAAATATTGGATCCTTTGGTTTTTAAAATTTCAAGAAAAAAATTAATTTTATTCCAAAACTTGTTTTCATTTGTTAGTTCATGTTTTGAGAAAGGAAAGAGAAAATAATTGAATTCTAATGATAAAGAAAAAAAATTATTGTTGACACTGATTACAACCGCTAAAATGATCAATTTTGATGTTAACGGATTTTATTTGTTAAGAGAAGTTCCACTCACATGTTTTTTTACCTTTAAATTGCCTAAAAATATATATTTTAGCTAAGAAGATTTGTTTTTTAGATTGATTTCAGGGTTTTGTATGGTTTTTTAAGTCCATTGATGAGTTATCAAGATGTGATAAACAGACCAAGTGTATATTGATAAATATAATAAGTATAAAGGATAAAAAATAATATTTTTTTTCAAAAAAGTGTAAGGAAAAAAAGGAAAAATTACAAAATAATAAAGATAAATAAAATAATAGTGTAAATAGGAAAAATATAAAGTGATAAATATGCCAAGTGTAAAGAATAAAAAATAAAAATTTGTTTTCCAACAAAAAGTGTGAAGAAAAAAAAGAAAAATTACAAAAGAATAAAGATAAGAAAGATAAGAAAAAAAATATTATAAATATTGGATCCTCTGGTTTATTTTAGAAGTTATACTTTTTAAATTATAAATATTGGATCCTTTGGTTTTCAAAATATATATATAAAAAAATTTATTCCAAAACTTGTTTTCATTTGTTAGTTCATGTTTTGAGAGAGGAAAGAGAAAATAGTTGGATTTAAATGGTAAAGAGAAAAAATTATTATTGACATTTATTACAACTGTTTAAATGATCAATTTTGGTGTTATCGGATTTTATTTGTTAAGGGGAGTTCCACTCATATGTTTTTTTACCTTTAAATTGCCTAAAACAATATATTTGAGCCTAGTAAGATTTTTTTTTGGATTGATTTCAGGGTTTTGTATGGTTTTTTAAGTCCATTGATGAGTTATCAAGATGTGATAAACAGACCAAGTGTATATTGATAAATATGACAAGTATAAAGAATAAAAAATAATATTTTTTTCCAAAAAAGTGCAAGGAAAAAAAGAAAAAATTACAAAATAATAAAGATAAAAAAAATAATAATAGTGTAAATAAGAAAAATATAAAATGATAAATATGCCAAGTGTAAAGAACAAAAAATAAAACTTTGTTTTCCAACAAAAAGTGTGAAGAAAAAAAAGAAAACTTACAAACGAATAAAGATAATAAAAAAATATTGATAAATAGACCAAGTATAAAATGATAAATATGTCAAATTCAAAGAATAAAAGGAAAAAAAATCTAAACAAAAAATTTATTGTGAAAAAAATAAAAATAAAAAATTACATATTAGCCATAGTTACATTAAACAAATTAGAAAATTTTATAAAATCATCTTTTCTACATGGAAATGGCATTTCCTTTTTAGTTTCTTTACTAGTTTTTTTGCTCGCACTACAATATGGGTCAAATCATTTTATTATGACTTGTTTTTTTTAAAAAAAGTTTAAATGTTAGGAAGTAAAAAGTTCGATGTATAATGGACAAAGAATTTTGAAAACATTGAGCTGGTGATATATTGGATAACATATTTTTTTCAATAAATATTGAGATGTCGACATACTAGATTGACCAAGGCCAATCATGCTTAACCCGCAATACTCTTGATCAAGGGCATAAGTCCGTGATAATACCATGAAATCCAAATTAAAATAAATTAGGAACTCTAATTCTAATTAACCAAATATTGAAGGCCCAAAATAAATAAAAATTTCACTTAAAAAAAAGTCTAAAAAAAGTGACTCAAGCAAACTTATTCGCTATGACGCGACTCATACTAATGTTTTTAAAGAAGAAAGAAAACTTTGAGACTTTGGTCATTGACTTGATTAAATCCATTAAACCAGGTTAATTTAATAATACAATTAAAAAAATTAACAATGAACGATAAATAAAAAGACCAAGATAAACTATGTCATTTTTTTAAATTAGTCAATAAACCATATAGAAACAAAGAAAAAAAAGAGAGGATTCTAATATCTTAATAAATCAAATGATGAAGGATATAACTGGAAAAAAATATGAGCTTAAGCCAAGTTAATTTAATAATATGATTAAAAAAATTAACAATAAACGATAAATAAAAACACCAAGATAAACCATGTTATTTTTAAAATTAGTCAATAAACCATATAGAAACAAAAAAAAAAGGATTATAATCTCTTAATAAATCAAATGATGAAGGATACATATAACTGAAAAAAATATGAGTTAAAAAAAATAATTTTTTGCTTAACATTATGTTGTAGGTTAGATATATATTTTTTCTAACCTAAAAAAAAT
>Ga0307517_10002421_pt1 | contig 29864 bp, 29 predicted proteins | sample 23_EM_MG_FD_194515 | JGI IMG/M metagenome (GOLD analysis project Ga0307517, IMG submission 194515) | Populus trichocarpa ectomycorrhiza microbial communities from riparian zone in the Pacific Northwest, United States - 23_EM | ecosystem: Host-associated > Plants > Roots > Unclassified | place... | reverse complement strand
GAATTTAACTCAGCAAAACGTACCCCATTGATATGAGGATTACGCCAATGCAGAAGGCGATAATTTGGTCGTGGTGCGCTGCTATTGGCGGGTTGGCTGACCCAGACGATACGTACTGCACGTGGATTCCAAGCAGAGCGCTCCAATCTATATCTCCTAAGTCAGTAAGTTCAAAGAAAACACATCCGGATTATTGCCAAAAACACTCACTAATTTGGGACAGACCTGACACTGCGCGACGCACCCTCAGCGCCACATCAAAGGATTGAACTAACGGATCCTCCAGGGTCGGTGCCGCGGCTTCCGGGATATCCGCCAGAGGAGCATGTCGCATCCCCATTGGCCTCCCGAGAATACCCATTGGGGGATCCACTTGGATTTGCACAGGTATATCTTCTTGGCCGGGCAGATTGATCGGACCTGGGGCATTCGCTGGAGCATGTTTGATACCCAGTGGCATACCCAGAATACCCATTGGGGGATCCGCTTGGATTTGGACAGGTATATCTTCTTGGCCGGGCAGATTGATCAGACCTGGGGGATTCGCTGGAGCATGTTTGATACCCAGTGGCGTACCCAGAATGCCCATTGAGGGCCCCGATTGGATCTGCCCAGGAATATTCGCTGGTTGGTGCGCATTTTTCTGCCGGTAGAGATTCCCCAAACGGAGACCAATCCTAGGTTGGGGATTAGCCAGGCGTGGGGGTGGAGGATTGTTCTGAGCTTTCGGATCGGCCGGGCCTGGGGGTGCGGCAATGTTCTGAGCTTGGGGATTCGCCGGGGGAGCATGTACGTTTTGGGCTGGCCCAGAAGCATTGGCCAGCGGAGCATTTTGGCCAACTGGGCCAGCGTTCGGTAGTGCGGCAATGTTCTGAGCTTGGGGATTCGCCGGGGGAGCCGGTACGTTTTGGGCTGGCTCAGGAGCATTGGCCAGCGTTCGGTACTACACCCGTTGCAATACTCTACTAGCACTGAGGTGGTGCGTTGAGAGGTAGTAATATCCGCCACACAATAACTTAGGCAGGGGGGATGCCTTGGCCGGGTGGAGCTACGGGGTTATTGGTCCTAATGGTATTTGCCAGCTTCTTTCCACAGTCCTTAACCAATTGAAGAACAGCCTCATCAATCTCATGCATACTAGCCATGTTATTGGCTGCTGACGCAGTGGCGAGTTCATCACACGCAGGTTTCAATCTCCCCATGCCTTCGGCGATTTGCTGGAATTCGGCATCTGGGAAGTGCCAATTATCTGAAATATAGCCCCTGGCTAACATCTGATCTTTTACAGCATCCCGCCAACACAGGTATTCAGAGGGGGGCTTGTTCATGGGGTGATGGGGGACGCCCATAGCCAACTTATGAGCGCTAATTGATTGAGGATCGGGGCGTCGATGAGAATACTCACCAACGAGAGTAAAAGGCAGAAGATGATAGGTCTGACCCTCCGGCGGCTGCTGCACATCCGGCGGGCAAGAGGGCGTACACTACAATGTTGTTATTCTGCGCCATATCGCTGGATTCCTTATGTAGATAGATCGCAGTATTTAGGGATACTCGTGATGTGATGATTGTGGCTGTTGACTCGGAGGAGGTTCTGCGTGTGAGATGAATCTTGGTATGAAGTCCCTCTAGTCTCGCGATCGAATCACTTCATATATAAAACTCCCAGATCCTCTAGGTAGTTTGAGAAGAAAACACAAATCTGACGCTCTATTACAGGACTCTACTGTAGTTTGATTCAACTTGAATGAATGAAACCTGATAAACGCCTTGGGGCAGGAAGATATAATATTTGCCGTCTCAGATGTTGAAAGACACGATAGCTGATACCACGTGACACCTACGCTAAACTCTATCTACAACTAGATCATGAATATGGCATCCCTGGCCCTACATGGGATCCACACACACTGTGGTCAAGACTTGACATATCATAGCCTTACCGTCGAATCTACACGGACTCGGAGCCCCGCGATCGACTGAGCAATGTCCAACCATGCCTAGCAAATGTCTGTTCTGCCGCCGAAAATACAGCAGGTCTGGTGCAAATGAGAAGCACCTGCGAACTGCGCACGCGAGTCTGGACATTGTCCTCGCGTCCACCGTACAATATAACAACATCCAAACAGGGGAATTGCTCAACGCCGAGGCGAGTGAGCGCCAGGATTCCGACTATGAATCCGATCCGGGCCCTGCTGGATTGGAACCTGATGCATTTTGTCCAGACATTGCATACGAGTCTGATGCCGAAGTCTTCGATACTACCTCAGCCTGTGCCGGGAAACAGAATCACTTTGAAGGCGCCGGAGAAGTAATCGCAGACGTTGCCGGATTTGAGGACGAACACAGCAACCTGTGCGCGGACCCATGGGCACCATTCAATAGCGCGGAAGGTTTCAAACTGGCATCCTGGTTCATTGACGGAAAAGTATCCAAAACCCGAATCAACGATTACTTGTCGAGTGGCCTAGGAAATGCCGAATCAGTCGGGTATAGCTATATGCACACGCTGGAGAACCACCTCCGGTTCCTGGATCCCTACAGCCAATATCTGCAATGGTTCGAAGGGCAGGTTGAGGATGGCCAGAGGAGTTTGCCATATTTCTACCGCGACCTCCTAGGTTGTGTCAGATATCTCCTTCGCTAGATCGCATACGGAGATGACTTGGTCTACGCGCCACGGCGTGAATATGACCCTTCAGGACAGAGAATATATGCTGAAATGCATCCGGCGGATTGGTGGTGGGACCTGCAGGTGGAGCATCTGAGTCCCCCCCTTGTTTGGAAGATCTTAGCTGACTGATCATAGGAGACGCTTCCACCAGGTGCTACCGTTGTTCCAATAATTGGGATGTCAGATCAGACTAACCTCACCAACTTTTCTGGAGACAAGAAAGCGTGGCCTCTCTATATTACGATCGGAAATCTTCCCTCGGCTCGGCGCAACAGCCCAGGATCAATGGCTGTTCTTCTTCTTGCCTTATTAGCAGTTCCACCCGAACTCTCCAAGTCCTCTAAAGCCGACCGACGCCAGAGAAAAATTAACGCTGACACCCTACAAGATGTATTTCAACTCATCTTTGCAACCCTTCAGGATGTGGCGCATGTCGGCATCCCCATTGACTGTGCCGACGGCAAGGTTCAACTTTGCTTCCCAATTCTCTCTGCGTGGATCGCGGACCATACGGAAAACGTGGCACTTCACGGGTTGAAAACAAACGCCTGTCCTAAATGCGAGGTGCCGCCCAACGAATTAGGAACCAATGCCAGAAGGTATCGAGCCCGAGATTATGCAAGGTACCAACGCTATAAACCTGAAAATCAAACCTCAGCCTCGCAGACCGACGATGACCACGTTATGAATCTTGGTATTGGCCAAAATATATTCCACGGACTTGACCAGGGTTCGGCGCCTGATCTGTACAAACTAGACATACTCCATACCATTTATCTCAGGCTATTTAAGCATATGATGGACTGGATCGAAGCCTTTCTGAAGAACCACGGGCGACTGCAGGCATTTGATGAGGTTTGGAAGGCATTACCGCCATACCCAGGATTCTTAGTCCCAAAAAGGCCTACCGCGAGGTTACACAGTGGCAAGGGAAAGAGATGAGGAGTCTGGAGCATTGTATTCTGGGAGTTCTCGCCGTGGCTCTTTGCCAGCCAGGAGGTGCCCAAGCAATACCTTTCAAACGTGCTCTCAGATGCTTCAGCGCGCTCGTCGACTTCAATATGATGCCACAATACCGAAGCCATACTCCAGACACCATAGCCTACATGGAAGATTATCTGGACCAGTTTCACAGGATGAAAGATATCTTCTTGGAGTTTCGAGTGACAAAACGCACACAGGCCAAACTTGACAAGCAACGAAAGGAGATCCGACGTCAGAGAGCCCTGATAAGGGAGCGAGTGGCCCCATCCCAACGGCGCCGGATGCGCGATGACGATTGAGACGAAGAGGATGAACTGCGTATGGACATGATTCACGGCGAATCACATTTCAACTTCATTAAGATGTATCTACTAAGCCACTTTTGTGACCATATACGCCAGTTTGGCAATATTCCGATGTATTCCATGGAGATCGGAGAGCTAGCTCACAAGACGCAAATCAAGGAAGAATGGCGCCAGTCAAATAAAAATGATGCCGCGCGGCAGATTGTGCATAGCTACGGTCGTCAACATGCAATCCGGATGAGACTATTGAACTTGGAATCACTGAAACATCGTGACGCAAATCTCTACCCCGATGTCCTGAAGCATTTACATAGGACAACCAGTCCGGTATCGCCGCCAGTCATTTGTAGGAGAATCTTGAAAGGATGCCGGGGCGATGTGTCCACTATCGTTGATTTTAGCCGGATCTCGGGAGTCTCACTCGAGATTATATATCGTGAATTGATACGATATAGCAGGCATAACCTGCCGATAGACCCCGGTCTCCCGCAAGACCATGCGACCCTTCGATCACTTCCCGTTGAACTGCTGACACAACTCAAAGTCCAAGTTCTTACATTCCAAGAAGCCGATGTTTATGAGATCCACTGTGGACGATCCACGGGTACCCTACACTTTGAAAACCAGGGCAGTCACAATGATTGGGTTTGGGTACAAGCGGGCACAGAAGAAATGTATGGTGCGCTGAGGGGTCGTCTTCCGGCAAAGCTAGTAGCCCTCTTGAAGATCAGGGACCCAAGATCCGAGGATACTGTGCGTCGAGTCGCCCGTGTTCAGTTGCTGACTCCAGTGAACTCAGGGCGTCTATCGGATCTGCATGGCTTGGTTACAGTGCAGATGAGGGAAGACACGCGAGGGTTTACAATAGTTGATATAGGAACAATTCTCGGTCTGGCACACCTGATCCCGGAGGAGGACTGGCGATGGCTTGTAAATAGCCGGATTGATTTAAGAACATTTAATGTGATTTATTAAGGAATCCGGATGAGAGAATCAGGATTCGGCGATGCGTGAGAATCAGGATTCGGCTATGCGTGAGAATCCTACCTATTGATACTGTATATAGTAGAAGATATATAAGCGACTTTCTTGAAACCTAGATCATTAGTTCGCCAGACCAGTGAGGCGTGAGACGTGAGACCTGGGAGGGACCAAAAAAGGTGCTGCCGCCCCAGACACCAGGCGACGTCGGAGCAAGCAGCAAATTAGTTGTGATTACACGAGCGGGAATGAGGTGTGGGTCAGGGCGCGGAGAAGAGGTGATGAGGAGCTATCGCCGCATCAGGAGAAAGAAGAGATGAGAGCAAGAGTCTGGTGTAGTCCAGACGTAGGGAGGGCACCAGGTTGCATCAGGACGCAAGGAACGTTGCCAGGTAGCATCTGGAAGCGTGGGATGTGGCGGGGTGTTGCAACGCAAGTCAGGACGCACAGGACGCATGGGATGCAGGAGATGGGTCGCTTGCGTCAGGACGCAACGCCGACGGATCAGACGCAGGGTCCGTTTTTGCTGATGGATAGGTTCGGCTGGCTCAGGGTGGTCATTCGGGATATTAAGAATGGTTCCGCTTTCATTTATTTCTTTCTCTTTTCTCTTTTCCCTGTTTCTTTATCTTCCGGCTCTTGTTTTTTCATTGTATACTTACACTCCACTGTCCTGGATCTCGATAATCCAGTTACCTTGCTGTCCAGTATTAATCTCAGTAAGTTCTGAAAAGCTGCGAACCAAAGCCTGACCTCCTATCCCGGATCACTCACTAAGCCGGATAGATTCTTAGAATTTTGGCCATCCTGGATAGTGGGATGTCAGTGTATTCTATATTTTCCTTCTCTCCCTCACATTCTTATCCAAGTCTTTTCTCTTACTCGCTCCGCTTATGAAGTAATCTCCTTACACACAGTAGCCAGCATCTACTCTCTATTTGTTGTGTGCTGTTAGGCTGTAGTTTGATGTATTTGTTTTTGGGCTGATACGCGCTTTCCTTTGGTTATGTCTTCACGTTCTCCTATGCAATGAATTTCATGTCTCAAACATCCCTGCAAGCTAATTCTTGTACGAAAACATCCCCCATGGCACTTGTACTCTACCTTATACTTAGACCCATCCCCACGACCGCTGAGACATTCCAGTCCCATTTGAAATGTTGAACACTAGCCTATTTTAGTCATCATGATAGGAAAAACTTCGTGCCTCAGAAGTAGTGTAGTGCTCAGAATACCGCAAAATCCGTACTGTTCAGCACTGCCATGATGGAAATGAGAGCGGCCGCGTAGATTGGCTCCTGATTACTCAAATAGGCTAGTGTTCAACATTCCAAACTAGGCTGTGTCTCGGCGGCGGAGGGGATAATCCTTGATTTTTTTCTTCTTCGCTTTTAGTGATGGTGGGGTTGGTGGGGGAGTGTAGCCATGGCTTAAGTTTTCCCCTCCTGGTTGATCCGCGGTTAATTTTGTCCATGGACAGTCCTAGCTTTTGGAGCAGCTTTTGACCTACCGTACTCCATTTCTCGAGGATAAGCCCTGAGACAACAGGCACAGCTACCATCCCCCGTGGAATTCAACTATTATGATAGCCACAATACTAGTAGTGATTGAAATTATAACTTCAACTATAATGACTATTGATAGCGTGCCTTGTATATTTGTGTCTCTTCTCTTTAAAAGCCTGGGATCTAGTAATAGGACTTTTGGTTTTAACGATTGTATTGACTCTAGTCCTTACGGTATTATGATGGGTGAAGGTTGTGAGGAATTCTGGTTGCGCCCGTTGTCTCAGGACTTATTCTCACTGTGGGAAGCGAGGCGCATTATTTTGTTGTCGCCCTCTGTAAGCTCTCCTTTGATCAAGTTGACGGCGCCCCCGTGCATAAATCAAAGTTGGAAGTCAGGAGTTCGGGGTCTTGGCAGACATGCCTAGGGCAACGGTTGAGAAAAGCAAGGAATACGGTACGCAATGACGCAAACTTCTTGATGTGATGGAGTTTTCTTCCCTCTCGAATCTTCGCCAAGAGTTCCAACTCCCAACTCCCCACTTCGATTTTTACGTGGGGCACCGTCACTCTAATGTCTGCTTCAGCCCAGCTCAGATTTGAATTAGGTCGTATCCACTCGCGAGAGGTGAAATTCATGGAAACAACCACACTTTCCCCATCGGGGCAAATAACTCTCTGCTCATGGGTGGAATTCCGGAATGTTACAGCACTCATATCATAATTTACGTGCTCCACGATTCCAAAGAAGGCCAAAGTCTACTCGAGTACATACTTAGCACACACAAGACAGGGAGGTTCCGAAAATACAGGTCTCCCGACCTGTGGGGTGAGATTTTTTTCAACTGGAGATACGGAGGTACAGCCCCTAAGTTTTGTATGTTCCACAGGAGGTAGGGGCAGCAAACCTCGCTCCTGGAACATGCAAAACTTAGGCGCTGTACCTCCGTAAGAAGGTGGGGTCACTGACAGCCTGGCATGGGAATCGGTTGGCTGGCACTTCCATCTGAAGCAGGCACTTTAGGCAATTAAATGGGGGTAATCCCCACTTTTTCTCGGTTGTGGGATGTTCACCAACCTCTGAGATACACTCCCATACTGTTATACTACCAGACCGGAAGAGTATCATCTCACTTACCACAGAACCTTATCCAATATTAGAATCTTACCTACCGGGAACAGAGGATCAAGTCTCACTGGTACTCCCTACCAGCGTAGCATGTCAAATACCCGTGCCGACCGTGGCGTGAGCGGCGCCGATGTGGGGCTGGGAGGAGAGGCCTTGCGGATCCAAGAATGGTTGTCGTCGCTCGAGCCCCATGCAAGATATCAGTATGTGAGGAACCGGCGACTGGATGGTGTTGGGGATTGGGTTATGCAGAGGAATGAGTTCGAGTCGTGGAGCAAGGGTAAAGATGGTTCGGGGAGCCCTACTCTTCTATGTTATGGGGATCAAGGAGTTGGAAAGACATATATAAGGTATAAAGATATTTTCCATAGACCGTACGGGATGCTAACAAGGAATTGGATCAGTTCATTAGTAATAGACACCTTATCGGAGCGGGTTAATGGGCAGAATATGGCGGTTTTGTCCTTCTATTGCGATTACCAGGGACGGGAGGACCAAACGACGGTAAATATGATAGGGAGCCTACTCAGGCAGGTTTCGCTCGGAGCGGTGGGGAACGGGGGCGAAATTCGGAATGCTTTTGAGAAATCAAGGCAAGGAGGTGGAAAAGGTCTCCGGTTGACGGAGATGGTTCAGTTATTCGTCAAAACAATTAGTTTCATCAAGCGAGTGTATATCTGCGTCGACGCAATAGACGAGTTACTGCCAGAACATCGATCAGAGTTCCTCCGCGCGCTACGACAGATTATTCAAGAAGTACCGGGGACGCGGTTATTTCTGACAGGGAGGCCGCATATTCGTCGGGGGCTCGACAAACGTCTCACGAAAGGAGCCTATATCATCCACACCGCGCCCGACCAAGGAGATATCGCTAGATTCCTAAGCTGGAAGATGGACGACGACGATGACTGGGATCCGGACTTGATGACGGAAAATCTGAGGAAGGATATTATGAAAGCTATATTGGAAAAGGCTTCGGAAATGTAAGTAGGAGTAACTCTATTATGGATTTGGGTCACAGATTGACATTCTACTTAGGTTTCTGCTCGTGGCCTTAAATATCGACGCCGTCTTGCGCGAGATCTCCTTAGCAAAGAGGAAGAAAATGTTGCAGAAAGTGGCCACGACGGGTGTAGACCTGGATCGCGTCTACGGCCAGACACTGCAGCGGATAAGGGACCAGGAGGGTAGCCGGTCAAGACTTGGGATGGAGGTGCTAATGTGGATATCCCATGCGGAACGGCCGTTGCGGATTGATGAACTCTGCCATGCTCTGGCAGTAGAAATAGATTCGAGAGATCTTGACCCGGAGAACGTCACACCGCAAGACACTGTGCTAGGGTCATGCTTGGGGCTTGCTGTGGTTGACTCGGAGACATCGACGGTCCGGCCAATCCACTACACGCTTCGGGAATACCTTTCCCAGCCTGGTGTATTGCCTGACGCTCACAGAACACTTGGGCAAACATGTTTGACTTATCTGAATTACGACCAGGTCAAGGGGCTTCCGGTGGATAAGGTGGATAAGGTTTCGGGCCTTGAAGGCATGCCATTTCTCGAATATGCATCTTTGCATTGGGGGGATCACGCAAAAGTGGAACTCTTAGACCACGCGAAATCGCTTGCACTAAAGCTATTAAGCCAATATGATAGCCATATATCTTCGCGCTTACTTTTCAACCAAATCCACAATCCCGATCCTTACTCAAGTAGCCATCGCTTAATTTCTGGGTTACACTGTGCATCCTATTTCGGAATTGATGAGGTCGTTGCTGCTCTGATAGAGATGAAAGGCTGTAATATCAATCGAGGAGATAGTCGGGGGTTTACACCGCTCATGCTGGCTGCCCAGCGGGGGAATCAGGGGACAGTGGCGCTACTGCTCACAAGGGACAATATCCGTCCTGACAAGCCAGACGATGGTGGGACAACACCACTCTTGGGCGCTTCCAGAAATGGGCATGAGGGGGTGGTGAGACTACTACTCACACGGGGCGGTGTCGATCCCGACGGGTCGGACAACCATAGCCGAACACCGCTCTGGTGGGCTTCTTTTAGTGGACATGAGGGGGTGGTGAGACAACTGCTCGCACAGGACGATGTTAATCCTGACGAGCCAGACAAGGATGGTAGGACAGCACTCTGGGCCGCTGCTCACCACCATGGACATGAGGGGGTAGTGAGACTACTACTCGTGCTGGGCAAAGCCAATCCTGACAAGCTAGACAAGGGTAGCAAAACACCACTCTGGGCTGCTTCTAGGGTTCCGGGGATGGTGAGATTACTACTCGCACGTGGTGATGTCAATCCCGATAGGCCAGACAATAATGGTGGAACACCGCTCTAGAATGCTTCTCGCTGGGGGCGTAAGGAGGCAGTGAGACTACTCCTAGCACGGGGTGGTGTCAGTCCCCACGGGCCGGACAACGATGGCCAAACGCCACTTGGGATCGCTTCTCAGCTCGAGCATCGTCCGATCGTAGCACTCCTCCAGTCTCGAACAACTCCACGCTCTGTTATGGATTAAGCCTAGGGCCTTAGAGAGAGGTTTGCCTACATTCTCTCTGCCCACATTTACATACATCCCTTCTGCGGCGGTTTCGCGATGCATACCCGTCATTAGCACAGGCCCTTTCCCCCCTTCCCAACCTTTTGCTCTTACCTGATGTCTTCCTATATACTCCCACCCACTCTCCACCCGGATTCTTTCCATTCTAGTTTTCCTAAACCCCCGTCTTCTGTTTCATTTTAGACATGTGCTTGGCTCATGAAACCACACTTTTTTGTATCACACGGGTGTTTAAACTCCACGGCGCTTTTATTTTCACGGGTGTTTGGCAGAGGGGAGACACTCTTGTGTCGGGATGCTCAGGATCGTAATTTAGCTAGATATGTTATCGTTTTCAAAGTGTTTCATTTTTCTATACATACAGACTTGCTTTCTCGCATAATGTTATTCTGCACTTCCATATTTCCGACTAGAATCCTAACCTCTCATACCCACCTGCAACAGGTTAGCTATTGTGCGTACCATAGAAGAGGGGAAGGGGAAAAACATGGCGATTTTACTGTGGGGTGGCTAAACCTGCTTCCAATAGGAGCCCAAAATCTGCCAGGGTCAACTGCACCAAATCTTCCGGACAGAGTTTGAGATTTTGTGTCTCAGGCTCCGTCCATCACGTATTGTACCAATACAAATATATCACCATAAAAGTTGAAAACGGCATATAAGTTATGCCAATAAAATTAATTCTGATTAAAATATATATCTCTGTCCTGAATATGTTCCACAGATGTGGGGGGAGGGGAGAGGAGAGCTATACAATTGCCTGTAGCGTATGGGCCAGAGAAATTACAATCCCTTTTTAAAATCCCCGCTTACTAGTACATTACCGCAAGAACGGGAATATTTGAGAATGGCGCTGGGAAGCCTAGAGTTTCCGGCTGTGGGATAGGGGGAGGAAACACAGCGAGGGGATTCTCCTTCGGCCCTCACCTGAGACGCAGACCTTACTAGGAGAGGCAGCTCCGACGTCCTAGCGAGATTCTCAATTATTTCGGTTTTTACGGTGTGCTGACAAGAGTAGTCGCAAATAAAGTTTAGCCCAACTGCAAATATATAGAATAGATATTTATTATAGGGATGGTAGAGGAAATCAAAATATCACAGTTTGCTGCTTGCATCTGAATGCAGCCTTAAAAAGCCAGGATATTCTCAAACGTATTCTAAAAGTAGGGTGACAAAATGCTCGAGCAGATGGCAATTTTACACTAAAACCAAGCACTCTCTACCAACCATCTGATCTCCCCCCAATGAATCTGAGGGTTCCATTTTAGACCAAGTTAAACTGGGGAACAAGTAGAGGGTAGTTTTCAAGAAGAAAACATTAGGTAGAAGGTTTATGGGATTGAGGAACCAGAGATAACCTACAACAAAAGTGGTAGTCATGTACAAGTACTGTACTTGTCCCAAGCAAGAAGTATTCGGGAACAGGGGTTCGCAAAATAAATGGCAAAAGATCCGTGCGTATCACAAATTCACCACTTGGATTTCCAGATACTTGTTTTGTTGCCTGGGACAGGTGGCTGTTGTATGGCACCCTCATACAAAGTCTCGAGTCGCTTTCCGGTCTTACCACACCATCTCACAAAAACTCATGGGCTATTAATTTACAGGTTTGATATTTCATTATAGCAAGGAATAGATGTTCTCATTGTTCTTGGAATTTCTTGCCTAGGTAGTGTCAAGCTATGTGTTTCTGAAGAATGGCTGTTTTTGGTGTAAAATAGCCAACGGCCTAGGTTTTTGTGTGGCATGCCGAACGGAGCATTAATTAAATTTTATATCTTTAGTTCACTTTAATACCTGTAGGATAGCATTGCAGATTATCTCGTGAATGGCGAGAGACCTATGAGTTTGAGGCCAATTTTGTGTTATGTATGATAGGATGGACACGGGGGAGTGAGTGAATGGGGGGAGAGGAATTGAGAGTGGGTTGTGAGGTCTTCCCCAGAAGTCCAGGCCGTAGAGCAATTAACAGAAGGGTTGGAGGAGGGGGTGGGTTATAGAGCGGGAGGTTTCGCGATTGTGGTTTCCCAGGGGAGGGGCGCTTTCCCGGGCGGGGTCATGGGATATCACTCGGAGATGTGCAGATCACTTCCTAAGCGGCTGAGGCCAGTTGGTTGGGGATGAGAATAAGTGAACGGAATTGGCGGCCGAAGGTGGGGCTGGCAAGAGCGGCCGGACACTGGAATAAAAAATAGTAAAAACTTTCTACTGAGTATACCTAGACCTCCTCTGCCGCTAGGAACAGCTTTGTCATTTTTTTCTTTTTCTCTTTTGGTATAATATCTTCAGAGCATTTTTTTGTGCTGTTGAGTAGCGCGAGGTTGCCGCTTCCGCTCCTGTAATATCCTCACTCAGCAGAGGAATAAGGGTTTGTGTGAGCTTGTCTGGTAGCTCTTGTCTGTGGACAAAATGAACCCCGGATCAACCATGGATGGCAACGCACCCCTACTCATCACGCTGCGCTGTCGACACCACTTAAAGAACTTTCTCTAGCTCAAATATAAATTTCTACTGTGTGCTCTACCTTATATTTATATCCTTGAATTTTCTCTTCGCTTTTAGTGATGGTGGGGTTGGTGGGGGAGTGTTGTTGTCATGGCTTAAGTTTTCCCTCTTGGTTGATCAGCGGGTTAATTTTGTCCACGGACAGTCCCAGCTTTTGGAGCAGCTTTTGAAGACCTACTCCATTACTTGTGGCGAGGATTAGCCCTGAGACAACAGGCGCAACTACAATCCCCCGTGGAATTCAACTATTATGATAGCCACAATACTATTAGTGATTGAAATTAGAACTACAACTATAATGGCTATTGATAATGTGCGCTGTATATTTGTCTCTTCTCTTTAAAAGCCTGGGATCTAGTAATAGGACTTTTAGTTTTGACTATTGCATTGACTCTAGTCCTTATGGTATTACTGTATGATGATGGGTGAAGGTTTTGGGGAATTCTGGTTGCGCCTGTTGTCCTAGGGCTTATTCCCACCGTGGGAAGCGAGGCGCATTATTTTGTTATGTCGCCCTTTGTAAGCTCTCCTTTGATCAAGTTGATATCATAATATTAGAGTAACGGCGCCCCCGTGCATAAATCAAAGTTAGAAGGTCAGAAGTTCGGGGCCTTGGTAGCCATGCCCAAGGCAACGCTTGGGGGGGCGGGGAACACGCGATGGGGTGACGGCGCTCCCGTGCATAAATCAAGTTAGAAGTCAGAGGTCCTAAGCATTGGCAGCCATGCCCGAGGCAACGCCTGAAAAGAGCAACGAATACGCAATGACACAAACTTGCTGTGAAGAAGTTTTCTTCCCTCTGAAATATTCGCCAAGAGTTCCAACTTCCAACTTCCAACTTTCATTCTTGAGCGGGGCGCCGTCACTCTAATGAAACAAACTTCTTGCTGTGAACTCAGTTCTTCGCCAAGAGTCCAACTCCCAACTTCCCACTTCGATTTTATGCGGGGCACCGTCACTCTAATGTCTGCTTCAGCCCCAGCTCAGATTTGAATTAGGTCGTATCCACTCGCGAGAGGTGAAATTCGTGAAAACAACCACACTTTTCCCATTGGGCAAATCACTCTCTGCTCATGGGTGGAATTCTGGAATATTACAGCACTCATATCATAATTTACGTGCTCCACAATTCCGAAGTAGGCCAAGGTCTGCATACTTAGCCCACACACAAGACAGGAAGGTTCCGAAAATACAGGTCTCCCGGCCTGTGGGGTGAAAACTTTTTCGACTGGAAATAAGAAGGTGTGGTCACTCGCAGCCTTGGCGTGGAAATCAATTGGCTGGCGCTTCCATCTGAAGCAATCACCTTAGACAATTAAATGAGGGTAATCCCCACTCTTCTCGGTGTTGGAAAGTTCGTCAATCTCTGCGATGCACTCTCATACTGTTATACTACCATACCGTATTAGTATCATCTTACCTACCACCGAACCTTATCCGATATGAGCATCTTACCTACCGGGAACAGGGGATCAAGCACCGCTGGTGGTCTCTACCAGCGTAGCATGTCAAATACTCGTGACGACCGTAGCGTGAGCAACACCAACGTGGGGCTGGTAGGAGAGACCATGCGGATCCAAGAATGGTTGTCGCCGCTCGAGCCCCATGCAAGACATCAAGATGTGAGGAACCGGCGACTGCATGGTGTTGGGAACTGGGTTCTGCGGAGTAATGAGTTTGAGTCGTGGCATGAGAGTCGAGATGGTTCGGGGAGTCCTACTCTTCTATGTTATGGGGATCAAGGAGTTGGAAAGACGTATATAAGGTATAAAGATATTTTCCAGAGACTATAGGAAATGCTAACGAAGAATTGGATCAGTTCATTAGTAATAGACACCTTATCGGAGCTAGCTTATGGGCAGAATATCGCGGTTTTGTCCCTCTACTGCGATTACCAGGCACGGGAGGACCAATCGGCCGTGAATATGGTAGGGAGTCTACTCAGGCAGGTTTCCCTCGGAGGGGTGGGGATTTTAGGCGAAGTTCTGAAGTCCTTTGAGAAGTCAAGGAAAGGAGGTGGAAAAGGTCTCCGATTGGGGGAGATGGTTCAGTTATTCATTAAAACAATTGTCTCCCTCGAGCGAGTATATATCTGTGTCGACGCAATAGACGAGTTATTGCCGGAGAATCGATCGGAATTCCTCCGCGTGCTAAGATATATTATTCGAGAAGCGCCTGGTACGCGGTTATTTCTGACAGGGCGGCCGCATATTCGTGGGGGGCTTGACAGGCATCTTGCGACGGGAGCCTATACCATCGACATTGTGCCCGACCAAGAAGATATCGCTCTATACCTAAGCGAGAAGATGGACGGTGACAAAGACTGGGATCCGGACTTGGTGACGGAAAATTTGAAGGATGATATTATGAAAACCATATCGGAAAAGGCTTCGGAGATGTAAGAGTAACTCAATTGTGAATTTGGATTGGATTGACATTCTGCTTAGGTTTCTGCTCGTGGCATTATATATCGACGCCATCTTGGGCGAGATCTCCTTAGAAGGGAGAAGGAAAATGTTGCGGAAAGTGGCAACGAGAGGTGTAGACCTTGACTGCGTATACGGCCAGACACTGCGGCGAATAAGGGACCAGAAGGGTAGCCGATCAAGACTTGGGATGGAGGTGCTAATGTGGATATCCCACGCGGAGCGGCCATTGAAGATTGATGAACTCTGCCATGCTCTGGCTGTAGATATAGATTCGACGGATCTAAACCTGGAGAACATCTCACCGCAAGATACAGTGTTGGGGTTATGCTTAGGGCTTGCTGTGGTTGACTCGGAGACATCGACGGTCCGGCCAATCCACTACACTCTTCAGGAATACCTTTCTCAGCCTGGTGTATTGCCTGACGCCCACAGAACACTTGGGCAAGCATGTTTGACTTATCTAAGTTACGAACGGGTCAAGGGTCTTCCGGCTGATAATGTTTCGAACTTTGGAGGCATGCCATTTCTCCAATATTCATCCTTGCATTGGGGGAGGCACGCAAAAAGACAACTCTCAGACCACGCGAAATCGCTTGCACTTAAGCTCTTGAGCCGATATGATAGCCATATATCTTCTGTTTTACTTTCCAACCAAATCCACAATCCCTATCTTTACCCATTCACCCACCGCCCATTTCTTGGTTTACACTGTGCATCCTATTTCGGAATTGATGAGGTCGTTACTACTTTGATAGAGATGAAAGACTGTGATATAAATCGAGGAGATAGCCGGGGGTTTACACCGCTCATGCTGGCTGCTCAGGAGGGGAATCTGGGGACAGTGGCGCTACTGCTCGCAAGAGACGATATCCGTCCTGACAAACGAGACAATTATGGTGCAACACCGCTATCGCGTGCTTCTAGCAATGGGCAAGAGGGGTCGGTGAGACTACTACTCGCACGGAACGGTGTTAATCCCAATACTCAAGACAGCTGTGGTCGAACACCACTCTGGTACGCTTCTGAATTGGGGCGTGAGGGGGTGGTAAGACTACTACTCGGATGGGGCGGTGTCGATCCTGACAAGTCGGACAACGATTGCCAAACACCACTTGCGATCGCTTCTCGGCTGGAGCGCTCGCCGATCGTAGCACTGCTCCAGTCTCGGACAACTCCACACTCAGATTAAGCTCAGAGCCTTAGAGAGGGGTTTGTGTACATTCTCTCTGCCCACATTTACCTACATCCTTTCTGCGGTGGTTTCGCTATACATCCCCGTCATCAACATAGGCCTCCCCCTCCCTTCATAACCTTTTGCTCTCACTCGGTGTCTTCCTATAATCCCCCACCCACTTTCCACCCAGATTATTGCCTTTGTGTTATTCCTAAACTCCTGCCTTCTATTTCGTTTTGGACATGGGCTTGGCTCGTGAAACCACTCTTTTGTGTATCACAGGGGTGTTTACATTTCACGGCTCTTTTCTTCTCACAGGCGATTGGTGGAGGGGCGACACTATTGTATCGAGATACTCGGGTCGTGGTTGGATATATTATTGTTTCTGAAGTGTTTCATTTTTCTCTACATATGGGCTTTCTTTCTCACATTATATTATATCGCACTTCTGGTAGATGGAATCCCATCTGGTAGTTGGTGGGGTAATATAGTTTAGGGCACTTTGTGAACTTGTGATTGTTGTTTTGTGGGCCTTTCTCGTGTGGGGGTTTCTTGTTGTGTGTTAAGTATGCTCTCTACCTGGATTTAGTCTCTAACTAGCCAGTAGAGAGCTCCATGTATTATACATCCAGATCGTTGTCATCGAACATCTCCACTCTACACACAACCACAACCACCGAAAGTGCTTTCTCCTGTGCTACTCGCGTGTCTGCTGCAGTACCCCAGTGGCCATTGGGTTGTGAGCGAGTTTCCATCAGAGGGTTGCTATCAGAGGTGTTGATATGATCATTTACAGCAGGGCTTCACGTTTTTGGTTTCCCAAGGGATGAGCGCTTTCCCGAGCCGCGGTCATGGAACATCACTCGGTCAGGTGAATGTGGAATTACAGATCATTTCCGAAGAGGCTCAGGGGGGTTGCCGAGGGATGAGGATAAGCGTCCAGAACATACTGCAAACGGTGGGGCTGGCAGCAGTGGCCAAATATCGGAATAAAAAATGGTAAAAACTTTCTACTGAGTGTATTTAGACCTCCTCTCCAACTAGGAACCGCTTTGTCATTTTTTTATATTTTTAGTATCTTCAGAGCCTTTTTTTGCGCTTTTGAGTGGGGAGCTGGCAGGCACGGCTTCCGATTATTTAATCTCCCTACTAGTCGTGCAAAGGTTGCGGCTCAAAAGGTTTGGGTTTCGTGAATTTCAACAGCGGCGGTGGCCGCAACCCCCGGATGTTCGTAGGCTCACAACCTGGGGCTCTAATTAAAGAGTGTCTGACAGCTCAAGGCCACTTTACAGCTCAACGAAACCTTGTGGCTCAGCACTACTTTGTTGCATAATGCAACTTTAGGGCTCACAGCTAGCATAACTTACATAATACTCGACCAAATCTTGTAGAAAAACCGTAGGAATATACACAAAGTAAAATTGAACAAAAGTATGGTTTGTTTAATTTGTGGCAGGATGTAGGAGGAACTCTATCTATTGAATATAGTTGACACTCTGCTGTCGCACCGTAGACAGCTTGAGCCACAAAGTGATGTTGAGCCGGAAAGTGAGGCTGAGCTGAAAGGCTGCATTGAGCCGTCAGGCACTCATTAGAGTGCCCCAGGTTGTGAGCCTGCGAACATCTGGGGGTTGCGGCCACCGCCGCAACCTTGGCACGAGTAGTAGAGAAATAACTTGTGAGTTCGCCTGACCTTTTTCCCCCTCCAAAAAAGAAACTGCCAGGATTTGCCGTTTCTTTGGTTACACTCGCAAAATTCCACCAAATTCTGAATAATCGAACCCTCTTTCGCCTCACTTATGCTCACCCCCTAGTACGGTACAGTATGATTTCAACTAGTTAAATGGATACGGGACGGCAAGTTGCAGTAGGATCCAATTACGGCTATTAACTGGCGGGAGGTGGGGTTCATGGAAATAACCACTCTTTTCCCATCGGGGCAAATTCCATCTCTGCTGATGGGTAGTATTCTGGAATGGTAGAGTACTGTACGAGAACTCGAGTACCAGTACATTTTCCATAATTCGAAAGAAGGCCGAGATCTGCGCACCTGGCATGCACAAGACAGGAAGATTTGGATAATCTGGGTCTCCCCCGCCCCATGGGGTGGGGCCTTTTTCCACTGGGAATAGGAAGGTGGGGTCACTGACAGCCTTGGCATGGAAATCAATTGGCTGGCGCTTCCATCTGAACAATCACCTGAGATAAGTAAACGAGGGTTTCCCCACTTTTCTCGGTGGTAGGAAGTTCATCAACTTCTGCGATACACTCCGACACTGTTATTACCGTATCGTATCATTTCACTTACCACCGAACCTTATCCAATATGAGCAGATTACCTAGCGGGAAAAGAGGATCAAGTCTCACTGGTCCTCACAACGGGCGTATAATGACAAATACCCGTTCCGGCCATGACAACGTGCGGCTAAGCGAAGAAGCTTTTCTGATCCAAGAATGGTTGTCACCACTCGAGCCCCATATAAGGCATCAAGATGTGAGGAACCGGCGACTGCATGGTGTTGGGGATTGGGTTCTGCAGAGGAATGAGTTCGAGTCGTGGCGCAAGAGTCAAGACGGTTCGGGGAGCCCTACTCTTCTATGTTATGGGGATCAAGGAGTTGGAAAGACATATATAAGGTACAAGGATATTTTCCAGAGACTATAGGAAATGCTAACGAGGGATAAAATCAGTTCACTAGTAATAGACACCTTATCGAAACAAGCTTATGGGCAGAATATGGCGGTTTTGTCCTTATATTGCGATTACCGGGGGCGGGAGGACCAATCTGCTGTCAATATGGTAGGGAGTCTGCTCACGCAGGCTGCCCTCGGAGGGTTGGGGATTATACGCGAGATTCGGAGTGCATTTGGAAAGTCGGGGAGGGGTGGTGGTGAAGGTCTCCAATTGGCGGAGATGGTTCAGTTATTCGTCAAAACAATTGGCTCCCTCGAGCGAGTATATATCTGTGTCGACGCAATAGACGAGTTACTGCCACAACATCGATCAGAGTTCCTCCGAGTGCTACGACAGATTATTCAAGAAGAGCCGAGTGCGCGGTTATTTCTGACAGGGAGGCCGCATATTCGTCGGGGGCTTGACAAACATCTCACGAAAGGAGCCTATATCATTCACATTGTGCCCGACCAAGGAGATATCGCTAGATTCCTAAGCTGGAAGATGGACGACGACGATGACTGGGATCCGCACTTGATGACAGAAGATCTGAAGAATGATATTGTGAAAACAATATTGAAAAAGGCTTCAGAAATGTAAGTAGGATAGCGTTATTGTGAATTTGGGTCATAGATTGACATTCTGCTTAGGTTTCTGCTCGTGGCATTATATATCGACGCCATCTTGGGCGAGATCTCCTTAGCAAAGAGAAGGAAAATGTTGCAGAAAGTGGCCACGACGGGTGTAGACCTGGGCCGCGTCTACGGCCAGACACTGCAGCGAATAAGGGACCAGGAGGGTAGCCGATCGAGACTTGGGACGGAGGTGCTCATGTGGGTATCCCACGCGGAGCGGCCATTGCGGATCGATGAACTCTGCCATGCTCTCGCAGTAGAAATAGATTCAACAGATCTTGACCCGGAGAACATCACACCGCAAGGCACTGTTTTAGGGTCATGCTTAGGGCTTGCTGTGGTTGACTCGGAGACATCGACGGTCCGGCCAATCCACTACACACTTCGGGAATACCTTTCCCAGCCTGGTGTATTGCCTGACGCCCACAGAACCCTTGGGCAAACATGTTTGACTTATCTGCATTACGACCAGGTCAAGGGGCTTCCGGCTGATAAAGGTTCGAACCTTGAAGGGATGCCATTTCTCGAATATTCGTCTTTGCATTGGGGAGATCACGCAAGGGTGGAGCTCTCAGACCACGCGAAATCGCTCGCGCTTAAGCTTTTAAGCCGATATGATAGCCATATATCTTCTCTTTTACTTTTCGATCAAATCCACGGTCTCTCCTTTCACCATCTAAGCCATCGTCTGTTTCCTGGGTTACACTGTGCTTCCTATTTTGGAATTGATGAGATCGTTGCTGCTTTCATAGAGATGGAAGACTGTGATATCAATCAAGAAGATCATCGGGGGTCCACACCGCTCATGCTGGCCGCTCAGCAGGGGAATCAGTGGGCAGTGGCGCTACTGCTCGCGAGAGACGATATCAATCCTGACAAACGAGACGATTATGGTGCGACACCGCTATCACGCGCTTCTAGCAATGGGCATGAGGGGTCGGTGAGACTACTACTCGCACGCAACGATGTTAATCCCAATACTCAAGACAACTGTGGTCGAACACCACTCTGGTACGCTTCCGAATTGGGGCGTGAGGGGGTGGTGAGGCTACTACTCGCACGGGATGATGTCAATCCCGAAAACCCAAACAACTATGGTACGACACCACTTTGGGCCGCTTCCAGCAATGGGCATGAGAGGGTGGTGAAACTACTACTCGCACGGGATGATGTCAGTCCTGACAAGCCAGACAACGATGGCCAAACACCACTTTGGGCCGTTTCCAGCAATGGGCATGAGGGGGTGGTGAGACTGCTACTCGCACGAGATGATGTTAACCCCTACAAGCCAGACAACGATGGCCAAACACCACTTTGGGCAGCTTCTAGAATGGGGCATGAGCAGGTGGTGAGACTGCTGCTCGCACGGGATGATGTCAATCCCGACAAGCCAGACAACAATGGCCAAACACCACTTTGGGCCGCTTCTAGAATGGGGCATGAGCAGGTGGTGAGACTACTACTCGCACGGGATGATGTCAATCCCGACAAGCCAGACAACGATAGCCAAACACCACTTTGGGCCGCTTCTAGAATGGGGCATGAGGAGGTGGTGAGACTGCTGCTCGCACGGGATGATGTCAATCCCGGCAAGCCAGACAACGATGGCCAAACACCACTTGAAATCGCTTCTCAGCGCGGGGATTGGCCAGTCATAGCACTACTCCAGTCTCGAATAACTCCACGCTCTGGTATGGATTAAGCTCAGAGCCTTAGAGAGGGGGTTGGGTACATCCTCTCTGTTCACATTCACATACGTCCCTTCTGCAGCGGTTTCGCTATACATACCCGTCACTAGTATAGGTCCCTCCCTCCCTAACCTTTTGCTCTCATCCGGTGTCTTCCTATAATCCCCCACCCACTTTCCACCCAGATTCCTTCCTTTCTGTTATTCCTAAGCTCCTGCCTTCTATTTCGTTTTGGACATGGGCTTGGCTCGTGAAACCACTCTTTTGTGTATCACAAGGGTGTTTACATTTCATGGCTCTTTTCTTCTCACAGGCGATTGGTGGAGGGGCGGCACTATTGTATCGAGATGCTCGGGGTCGTGGTTGGATATATTATTGTTTCTAAAGTGTTTCATTTTTCTCTACATATGGGCTTTCTTTCTCACATTATATTATATCGAACTTCTGGTAGATGGAATCCCATCTGGTAGTTGGTGGGGTATTATAGTTAGTTTTGTTGAAGAACACCGGCGATCACTCCATCCTGACGTATTTTCCTTTGAACCCTTTGGCATGTTATTTCTTGTTTGTCGTTAGTTTCCTTTGTCACTCATTATGAATCAAGAGGAGGAGCCGATGTACCTTGATGGTATACTATAGGATGATTCGGATGGATAGCCGGTAATGGCGGGACTGGGAACCGAAGACAAAAAGCACCGGAGTGGATGGCGGAACCGGACAGGAAACCGGACAATTGGAAAGAATGTCTGACGGATAAGGGACTGGAACAGGATTTGCCCTAGGTATCACCGGATCGATTTCCGGGAGAGAACATGGCAGAAAATTCTCTTTGTATTGTCTATATAAACCCCATACTCCACCATAGTTAGACAAGTAAGAAAGATAGCCACGCCTCCGATCAATATACTCACGCTTCTCTCTTGACTTCATTGTACTTCTTCATCTTTTCAGCACTTTCTCCCTTTCTCCTCCCATCCAGAACTCATAATAATAAGTTTAGGGCACGACCGGCTTAGGGGTTGTGATTGTTGCGTTGTGGGTTTTTCTCGGTGGGGTTTTCCTGATGTATGTTGAGTATGCTCTCTACCTGTATTTAGTCTCTAGCTAGCCAATAGAGCGCTCCATGTATCATATGCCCACATCGTTGTCATTGAACTTCTCCACTCTACACACAACCACCATCACCGAAGTACTTTTCTCCTGTGCGGCGTGCGTGTCTGCTGCACTACCCTAGTCGCCATTGGGTTGTGAGGGAGTTTCCATTATAATGTTGCTATTAGAGGTGCTGATAGGATGATATAGAGCAGGGAGCTTCACATTTCTGGTTTCCAGCTAGATGAGCGCTTTGCTGAGCCGCAGTCATGGGACATCACTCTGCGGTGTCACGCCCAGTGTTCCCAACCGGCCAGCCCGTCTGGCTTTGGGCACGGCCGGACTGGCCCAGGCTTTTTCAGAGACAGCCGGACCGGGCTGTTGGCAACCGGCTTTCCAAAAAAAAAAGCCTGGCCTGGCCTGGGTGACCTGCAGGCCTCAGGTGTTTAACCCTAACCTTAATCCGCAGAATGCCATTTCTACAGATTAAGGTTAGGGTTAATACACGTGACTTCCGGTGTTTCAAAATTTGAAATTTGTCATCACTCGGCAAGAAACTTTACTTTTAGAAGTAAAACCTTTCGGAGGGCTATCGTGGGGTGTCCGAATAAATGCGCAACGGTCAAATACGTTAACACAAGAACTAGATATTGGATATACGGATAAGCTGGCGACATTGATTGACTTTAAGATGATCTAGAAGCACAGACACCGTGTAGCATTTATTGTTCTAATCGAGGTGAGAGCAGCTAGCAGCCTGACAGCTTTCGCAAATATCAATGAATGGCCGGGTATCTGTCGGTTAATTTATGTAAAATGTGTTATAAGCGAACGGCTTAGCTAATCAGTGTTGAGTTTTACGCAAGCAGCACTCGTTGCCATGGTATCTGGCGGCTTTACCCGGGATCTGCAGGCTTTGCCTGGGCATCTGTCGGCTTTACCTGGGCATCTGTCGGCTTTACCTGGGCATCTGGCGGCTTTGCCTGGGTCGCCTACCCTCTCGACCTGGCGGTTGCCTGGGCGCCTGCAGGCTCTGGCGGCCGGTGATAATTCAAGCCGGACTGACCCAGGGTTTTCAAAACCACTGCCGGACTGGCCGGACTGCCGAGCCATGGTCTGGACTGGCCGCTTGGGAACACTGGTCACGCCAATGTGAGTCTGGAGCTATAGATCACTTCCCAAGATGCTGGGGCCGGTTCCCTGGGGATGGGAATAAGTGCCCAGGACCTACGACCGATGATGGGGCTGGCAGCAGTGGCAAAAGACCTGAACAAAAATTGATAAAAACTTTCTACTGGGTGTATTTAGGCCTTTTCCGCAGCTAGGAACGGCTTTGTCATTTTTTTTTGTATCTCCCGAGCTTTTTTTCTGCTGTTGAGTGGGTCACTGGTTGTAGTTTCCGTGCAGTTAAACTCTCCACAAGCGGGGAAAATAATAATTTTTCTGAGCTTGTATGGTGGTTGTTACTAGCGCTTGGAGCCGCCTTCGAATACCTACTCAATCAGCCAGGCGCTTTATTTTGTTATGCCGCCCACTTTGTAAGCTCTCACTTGATCAAGCTAAGAGCCTGTTTGGTTGCAAGGGTTCCGTTCCGTTCGCCCAAACAAACGACCGTTTCCCTTCCGTTCAGAAAATTGTGAACGGAACTGCCGTTTGGTAACCATGAAATGCATCAACTGTTCCGTTCCAAATACCCATAGCAGAACGGTTGCCCTTCCGTTCCTATGCACCCATAATAAAACAATTGCCATGTAATAATATAAGTAAAAAAACAATTCAAAAATTGCCATTGAAAGTAATATTATTTAATAGATTAATTCTAGTTATCCATAGCATTATGTGCATGAAACTTCCTCTTCAGTGTGAATTTAAAATGTATTTTGTTTAAGTAATGAGGCTCTCATGTTGACTTGAGGAATTTTCATTTAAGGCGAGTGTTTGCTTAGCTCGACCGGTCAAGTCTTGGAGGCAGGACCAGACTGGCCCCTCCTGGTTGATGTCGATGACTGGACCTGACTAACTTGAGTGGCCCGGTCCGGTTTGGACTAGTCCCAGACCAGTCTTTATAAATGATCACATGAGAGTCAGAATGGCACCCGGGCCAACTTGAGAACCTTTTCCCGCTACCCACCCTAATCAAAGTGATGCACTGTCGCAACCGTATAATCCATAGAAACAATAAGTTTTATTCGGAAAGGTTTATTTGAACGTAGTATATTGTGATAAAAATAGCATATTCTATTGCTCGGCGGGCCTGGTCGGACTAGTCCTGGTCGAGTCGGTTTTAATAATCCTGACTGTCTAGTCGGTCTAATTTCCACTATTAGACTAGACTTGACGACTAGTCCGGTCTAGTCTTCCGCCGACCATTCGGAATCCTGACGGCTGACCTGGAAGAAACAGCGCAAAATTGGCAACAACCGTTTCCAGAGATCAAACCGTTTTACAATGGAACAGTCGCACCTCCTTCCATTCTTACCAAACAGGCTCCAATAGCTCCAGCTTTACCCAAGCTTGGCTTACTATTGAGCCCTAGCGAATATTCAAAAAACTAGACATGGTAGGATGAGTATACTCGTTGGTGATCTTATGAGTCCTACCGCTCCCATAATGCACTCGCAGCCCTTATGAATGTGGAACAAAAAGTAATAAAGTCTCACATCGCACTTGTACTGAGTCTAGTTCGCTAAGGGGGACGCTCTTGTGATATGAATATGGTACAAGGGCAAGCAAAAAAAGTGGTACAAGTACCACCTCTGCTGAGACATTATTTATGCACCGTACCAATTTTTACTGCCTAGTCCTTATATCATATACGGTGGAGCGGTTGTAAACTAGGGATGGTCTGTAAAAACATGTTCCATCGGGAGTCCGCTTGCAGAGATAAGACCTTGGGGTCACTGATTGCCTTGGCATGGAATCATTGGCTGGCGTTCCATCTGAAACAATCACATTGTCCCAATCGATGAAGCATTCCCCGCTTTTCTTGGCTTGGGGGGAGAAGTCTATCAACTTCCACGATACACTCCCATACTACTGTGCCGTCGTATCATCTCACTTAACACCGAACTTTATCTAATATGGACACATTACCTAGCGAGAACGGAGAACCAGGTCTCACTCGTGATCTCCGCCACTATAGCATATCGAATACCCGTGCCGACAACAACACAACAAATAATGTTCGCGGCGACTCGGATCAAAACATCGGAAATGTGCTAAACAGCTATTCTAATTACACCATCAACGTGGGAGAAAGTGAAGAGTCTTTGAGGATCCAAGGATGGCTGTCGCCACTCGAGCCCGATGTAAGGCACCGGGCTGTGAGGCGCTGGCGGCTGGATGGTGTTGGGGACTGGGTTCTGCGGAAGAATGAGTTTGAGTCGTGGAGCATGAGTCAAGATGGCTCACGGAATCCTACTCTTCTATGTTATGGGGATCAAGGAGTTGGAAAGACATTTATAAGGTAGAGGCGTGTTTTCCAGAACCATAGACGATGCTAACAGAGAACCAAATCAGTTCATTAGTAATAGACACTCTATGCGAGCAAGCCTGGGGACAGAATATCGCCGTTTTGTCCATCTACTGTGATTACCAGGCACAGAAGGATCAATCGGCGGTTAATATGATAGGAGGCCTACTCAGGCAGGTTGCCCCCGGACTGGTGGGAAGTGTAGGCGAAATTCAGAATGCCTTTGAGGAGTCGAGGCAGGGAAATGGAAAAAGACTCAGGTTGCCGGAGATGCTAGGATTGTTCGTCAAAACAATTTGTTCGCTCAAAAGGGTATATATCTGCCTCGACGCGATAGACGAGCTAGTGCCACAGCATCGATCAGAGCTCCTCCGCGCGCTACGACAGATCATTCAAGAAGCGCCGAATACGCGGTTATTTCTCACAGGAAGGCCGCATATTCGTGGGGAACTTGACAGGTATCTCACGAAAGGGGCCTATACAATACACATTGTCCCCGACCAAGGAGATATCACTAGATACCTAAGTCGGAAGATGGATGATGACAATGAAATGGATCCGGACCTGATGACGGAAAATCTGAGAAATGATATTATGAAAACGATGCTAGAAAAGGCTTCGGAAATGTAAGTTGGAGCAACTCTGTTCCATATTTGAATCACTGATTGAGATTCTGGTAAGGTTTCTGCTCGTTGCTTTAAATACCGATGCGATTTTGGGTGAGACCTCATTAGCAAGGCGGAAGAAAATGTTGCAGAAGGTGGCTACGACTGGCGTAGATCTGGACACCGTGTACGACCAAACACTGCGGCGAATAAAGGAACAGAAGGGGGACAGATCAAGACTTGGGATGCAGGTACTAATGTGGGTATCCCACGCAGAACGGCCATTGCGGATTGACGAACTCTGTCATGCTCTCGCGGTGGAGATGGAGGCAACGGACCTTGACCTTGACAACATCCGGCCGCTTGATACAGTGTTAGGGTCATGTTTAGGGCTTGCAGTTGTTGACAGGGACACATCGCAAGTCCGGCCAATCCACTACACGCTTCGGGAATACCTTTCCCAGCCTGGTGTATTGCCTGATGCCCACAGAATACTTGGCCAAACATGCTTGACTTATCTGAATTACGACCAGGTCAAGGGGCTTCCGGCTGAGAATGTTTCGGACCTTGAAGGCATGCCATTTCTCGAATATTCGTCTTTGCATTGGGGGGATCACGCAAAAGTGGAACTCTCAGACCACGCGAAATCGCTTGCACTAAAGCTATTAAGCCAATATGAGAGCCATATATCCTCTGTTTTATTTTTCAACCAAATCCGCGATCCTCATCTTCACCCCCTTAGCGGTCGTCCATTTCCTGGTTTACACTGTGCATCCTATTTCGGAATTGATGAGGTCGTAGCTGTGTTAATAGAGATGAAAGGTTGTGATATAAATCGAGGAGATTGTCGGGGGTTTACACCGCTCATGCTGGCTGCCCGGCGGGGGAACCTGGGGACAGTGGCGCTACTGCTGGCAGAAGATGATATCCATCCTGACAAACGAGACAACTATGGTGGAACACCACTTTGGTGGGCTTCTTGCATGGGGCGTGAGGGGGTGGTGAGACTATTACTCGCACGGGGCGATGTCAATCCCGACAAGCCAGACAACCGTGGCCAAACACCTCTGGGGATTGCTTCTGGCAACGGCAATGAGGGGGTGGTGAGACTACTGCTCGCGCTGGACGATGTCAATCCCGACCTGCCAAAAAACGGCGGTAAAACACCACTCTGGTCGGCTGCCAGCGAAGGGCATGAAGGGGTGGTGAGACTACTACTCGCACGGGATGATGTAAATCCCGACAGGGCAGACGATCGTGGTCGAACACCACTCTGGTGGGCTTCTCTTGGTGGGTATGACGGGGTGGTGAGGCTACTCCTCGCACGGGCCGATGTCAACCCTGATGGGGGTGCTATCAGTCGTGTGCTTGAGTGTTGACGGGAGGAGAGGTTCTGGTGTATATTCTCTATGGAGGTTGCTAGCTACGGTTCACCTTAAGTAGTGAAAACTCGGCTCGTACATGTGATAGCCCTATGTCTCCGCATATGACCATTGACCTATACATCCGGTCTTGCCCTAGAACGTTCCTGGTGTCTACATTTCAGTGTTTCTTCGTATATGTAAGCGCTCCCTTTTCCTCCGCTATCTCTGCTCCCAATGCAGTGCTCCACTACTGGTATTATTATGCCACGAATATTAAGTCGTTGGAGCCGTAATCAAATCAAAATTGCCACGATAAAAAGTGATTGGTGGTTGGAAAGCTGAGAGAAGAGCTTTTCCAAGTCGCTGCACAAGACCATTTGCATATCGGCCAGATCAGGGAAAGGTTTCCTGAAGGATAGAGTTCATCAGACGATTTCCTTGGCTCCTGATCCTCTATGTTAATAGACCTTGAATAGTTTACAATAGCCTCGCCACATCTCATATTTATATTGCAGGAATGCGCCCTTAATGAACTGGACTCAGCAAGTGCAATGAGAGACTTTATACTCTTCGTCCATATTTATACCAGCCACCAGTCACCCGTTATGAGGGCGGTCGGACCCGTGGAATCACTCGTGAGTATATCCACCCTAACCTTATTTTTTGAGCATTCGTTGGAGACCCGATTTTAAGCCAACCTTGGGTAAAACAGATATTATCAGCCTGACTACGATAGAAACTTGAACTGTGAGCTACGTTATTGGACCTCGCCCCTTCAGTATCTCGCGTGGACAAAATCCACCGATCACCCGGCTGGGTCGCTTCGGGGCCCCCGTGTGGGTCGTTACTACTTAACAGGCACTTCATAATACCTTCTCTTCTTTTTATTAAGGTTCATGAATGGTATACCAAGTACTGTAATGATTACTGCTATCTGTTCCATACTCCACACTTCTCCTCACTTTAAGTGCAACGCAATCACTTTGCACTTGTATAGTATTATCGATAAAGAATAAAGATTGTGCCTCTATAGAGTTCAACTTTTGAACAGAGGGGAGACTAAGGTGGATATAGTACCAGTAGGGTACTAGTATTAGTGTTGGAGCTTTGCTGCTCTTTGTGATGTGGGAAGAACCAAGCACAAGCCATTATCTAGGGCTTGCGATGCCATTGGCTCACAGTGCATAACTTAGAAAAGCCTTTCAATGAGGTTAAATAAAACACTACAGAGTCTAGGATATATGGCCAAGTGCAGGGCAGGACACAAAGCCTTCTCGAAGTCTATAATTCATTGGATATAACTTGAACAGCGGGCTGGAGTCGAACACTATCAGCTAACATGTCAGGTTTGCGTGGCTTTTGTGATAAACAGCTCTTGTTTCCCTTACCGTTTCTGGATGCATGTGCCTGAATTTGTTACCGGGGTAGGAAGGCGAGTTCAGGAGGCGGGCAAACTGGAGGGATACCGGAGAAGGGTCAACAATAGATTTTACCCGCTATGTCTTCTCTTTGTTATCACGGGAGTGTACGGAGGAACAAGGGCATGCGGGCAACACAGAGGTGGATGTTGTGATCCATAGAAGATTCATGATGCGGTATTCGTGTTTGTTTGATTTTAGTTAGAGAGTGAAGTGGAGAGCGAGAGCGAGCGAAGTGCGAGCGGTGAAACTTACGTTCCAATCCTTCTCCAAAGTGCCTGAGTTCCAAGTGAATTCTCTTAGTCTATCGGCTACTTCTGTGCGACCCTCATTTCCCCTCTTTGACAAGAATTCTAGATTCAAAGGTGGAAGAAAGTGTGGTATAATATTATGGGAGAGAGTAGGCCTATACATATAGAGAGGAATAAATCTTTGTAAAGGGTGGCATATGAAGCTACGATCCCGGGCATCTTGATACAATAGCCTCTCCCTCTACCGAAAACCATAGTAAGAAAGTATTTGCGGGGTGTAAACTGTTGAAATTCACGAAGGTTCCATACCCAGGGGATAGGTGTGACGCTGATGGGACATGGCAGAGAGGAATTGGGTTTGAGAGCAGTTGCACGATTATCTAGTATGGTATCAGAGGTGTTAGTGTTGT